>Ga0228535_1000083_pt1 | contig 281821 bp, 284 predicted proteins | sample SJ1metagenome_FD_168457 | JGI IMG/M metagenome (GOLD analysis project Ga0228535, IMG submission 168457) | Enriched culture of PCE-dechlorinating microbial communities from Ithaca, New York, USA - SJ1 | ecosystem: Engineered > Modeled > Simulated communities (microbial... > Unclassified...
GCTGGGCTGCAACCACCCGATCGGCCCGCTGGCGCTCTCGGACCTGGTGGGGCTCGACACGCTGCTGCACGTGCAGGAGAACCTGCACCGGGAGCTCGGCGACAAATACCGTCCGGCCCCGATGCTGATGAAGCTGGTGCGCGCGGGACGGTTGGGACGTAAATCGGGAAAAGGGGTGTTTGTCTACAAAAACTAGATGGAAGCGGGCCGTGTCCCATGCCCGGGACGCGGCCCGCCTGCCGGCTGCGAGGGTATGCTTAACGGGGTGGGAGGCCGCGCTTCTGTTCATTGATCTTGAGTTTCGCCTCCATTCCTGCTACACAGGGCCGGACGATTGCCCTGGAGGCCGGTACGTTGCGCGAAGTCGTGTCAGGAGGACCGGCACAAGATATGTCATGGAAATTCTTTCTTTCTCGGTGATCATGACCCCTGCCAGCGCGGCAGGGCCGGCTCATTTCCACAACCCCTCCTCGCATGATTCCGCATGGCGCGATATCCCTGCCCCGGCCGGTGAAGAGTCCACGGCTTCTGGATGGATACAGTGATGGCTTCAGTCAGGAACACAGCAACTCGAGACAGGCTGGAAAAATACAAGGCGGAAGTGAAAACGAAGGACCGCCTCCTGGCATCGATCAACAAGATCAGCGGGCTTCTGAATCGCCCCATCCAGGGGGAAAAGATCCTGCACCAGCTGGTCAAGGAGATGAAGCGGGTGTTCGACCTGAAGCGGGTCGTGATCTTCCTCATCAACAGGAAAGAAAACCTTCTGGAAGTCAAGTACGTCGTCGGCTTCAGCCCGGAAGAAACAGAGCGTGCGTTCAAGTATCCCCTCGACATGACCAAGCACGAGTGCCGGGAGACGCTGGTGGCCAAGACGGGGCGGATGATCTACATCCGGGACGCACGCAGGAGCTCCGTCATTACGGAGTTTGATTTCAAGATGGACCGGATCTGGCGCCGCACTTCCAGCATCTCCATGCCGCTCAAGATCAAAGGGGAAATCATCGGGGTCCTGCAGGGCGACTCCACCACCAAGGAACTCGTCTTCTCCAAGTCCGACATCAAGATGTTCGCGTCCTTTGCAAGCCAGGCCAGCATCATCATCGAGAACGCGCGGCTGCACGAGCAGGCCCAGAAGAAAATCGAACAGTTGATGTTTCTCCATTCCGTCAGCGAGAAGACGAGCGCCACGCTGGACCTCAACAAGCTGGTCGACATCATCACGTCCACCGCGTTCCGTCTCACGCAGGGCCGCTGCTGCGCGCTTTTCCTGATGGATCGCGACCGAAAGTATATGCGCCTCGTGTCCTGGAAGGGGGAGAAGCTCCTGGGCACGGACCGGATTCGCGTGAAGGTCGGCGAGAACATCTCCGGCTGGGTTGCGGACAAGGGGGTGCCCCTCCTGATCAACGACGTTTCCCAGGAGCCCCGCTATTCCGAAATCCATCCGGCCATCGCCTCCATGCTGTCCGTTCCCCTGATCAGCGAAAACAGGGTTCTGGGGGTCATTTCGGCAACCAGCGAGAAGAAAGCGGCTTTTTCCCTCGACGACATGGAGCTGATGATGACGCTGGCGGGACACGCGGCGGCGCTGATCAACAACGTCCGACTCTACGATCAGATGAAGGAGGAGCGCAACGTCGTCGCCGACGTCCTGGAAAATTCGCCCAGCGGGATCATTGCCGTCGATCAGCAGAAGAGGATCACGACGTTCAACCGAAGGGCGGAAGAAATCCTTCGGCTCAAGCGGCAGTACGTGCTGGGAAAGAAGTACGGGGACGTCTTCCGGGGCGAGTTCCTGCAGGTGTTCGATCAGATCGTGGAGCAGCGGGTCGTGCCGGACAATCTGGAAATCACCTATCCCGTGCAGGACGGGAACACCGTTCTGCTGGGGGTCAGTTCAGCCCTTCTGAAAAACCGGGTCAGCGGAATTGTCGGGACCATTCTGTCCATCCAGGACCTGACGGAATTCAAGAAAACGGAGGAGTTGATCCGCCGGATGGACAAACTGTCTTCCCTGGGGCAGCTTTCCGCCGGACTTGCGCACGAAATCAGAAACCCCCTGGCCAGCATCAACTTCAACGTGCAACTGATCGAGAAGCATCTCGAAGGCGACCCGGGTTCGCTGGCGATCATGCGGGACACCTTCGAAGGCATCGAGAGGATCAAGGTCCTCGTTAAAAGGGTGCTCGACTTCAGCCGGACGGGAATCCCATCCTTCTCCTCGGGCGACATTCACGCATCGATCGACGATGCCCTGGAGCTCCTGGCGCCGCAGATCCGTAAAAAGAACATTGCGGTCAGAAGGTCCTATGCGGAGAATGCGGGGCCTCTTGTTTTCGACCCCCACAAGATGCAACAGGTGTTCGTCAATCTTCTCTTGAATGCCACGGAAGCGACCCCCGAAGGGGGGCAAATCGAGATCCGAAGCGCCCTGGAGAAGCCCCGCAACCGCGGGGAGGAAGCCTTCGTCGTGACCGTGAGCGATAATGGCCAGGGCATCGCCCCGGAGCACATGGAGAAGATTTTCGACCCCTTTTTTACGACCAAACCGGAAGGAACGGGGCTCGGGCTGTCCATCGTGTACAAGATTCTCGAACAGCACGAGGCCTCGATCGATATCAAGAGTCAGGAAAGCCAGGGTTCCTCCTTCAGCCTGCGCTTTCCCACCAAGAGGACATTAACCCAACATGTATCGATACAAGATCCTGATCATCGACGATGACAGACTGCTGCAGAACTCGCTTCGAAACGTCCTGTCGGCCAAGTACGACACGGTCATCGCAGGCAGCGGCGAGGCGGGCATCGAGGCCCTCGGTTCGGGGGATGTCGATCTCGTTCTTCTGGACATCCGGCTGCCGGGTATCGACGGCATCGAAACCCTCCGGCGGATCAAGGAGGCGCACAAGAACCTGACCGTGGTGATGATGACCGCCTACGAGGATATCAAGACGGTGGTCCGCTCCATGAAGATCGGGGCCATCGACTACCTGGTCAAGCCCCTGGACATCGATGAGCTGGAAATCATCATCGAGAAAGCCGTGGAGACACTCAAGCTGAAGAGGGAGGTCGAGGAACTCCGGAAACAGTGCGCAAGGGCTTTCGACATCGACAACATCATCGGGGAGAGCAAGGGGATCAAGGACGCCATGAAGCTCGTCAACACGATCGCCAGGAGCCCGAACACGACCGTGTTGATCGAGGGGGAGACGGGAACGGGCAAGGAGGTCATCGCGCGCGCCATCCACGCCCGAAGCGCAAGATTCGGGAAGCCGTTTGTGACCATCAACTGCGGGTCGATCAGCAAGGAACTCGTCGAGAGCGAGCTGTTCGGCTACGAAAGAGGGTCCTTCACGGGCGGGCTGAGCGAAGGGAAAAAGGGGAAGTTCGAAATCGCCGACAAGGGGACCATTCTCCTCGACGAGATCAGCGAGCTGCTGCCCTCCGCGCAGGTGAACCTGCTGCGGTTTCTCGAGGAAAAGAGTTTCTACCGCGTCGGCGGCAACGAAAAGAAAAAGGTCGATGTCCGCATCATCGCCGCGACGAACAGGAGTCTGGAAGATGCTTGCAAGGAAGGCACGTTCCGCAGCGACCTGTACTATCGTTTGAATGTGGCCAAGATCTTTCTGCCACCCCTGCGGCAGCGAAAAGAGGATATCCTGCCGCTGATCCATTTTTTCATGAGCCGCTTCAACGAAGCATTCGGGAAGTCCTTCACGGGTCTCACGAAGGAAGCCATGAACGCCGTCATGGCCTACTCCTGGGTCGGCAATGTCCGCGAAGTGAGAAATGCCGTTGAACGGGCCATTTTGCTGAATGACGGGCCGCTCATCGAGGCAAATCATCTGTCGTTCCTGGACGGCAGGGGGATGACGTCCACCGGCCTGGTCCCTGCCCCGGAGTTTCAGCTGCCCCCGACGGGGATCAGCCTCGATGAGCTGAACAAGAAACTGATCGTCCAGGCCCTTGAAATGAGCAACGGGAACAAGGCAAAGGCCGCGAAGCTGCTGGGGATGTCGCGTCCGACCATGATCTACCGCATCGAGAAATACGGCATCCAGGCCCCCGAAAGAGACTGAGCCCGGCCTGCAGCCCTCTCTCCGACGCTGAACCCTGGAGAGATGGATTGCTGTGGAACGCGACGGCTTCCCGGCACGTGGCGATTCACGGCATCCATCTCTCTTTTTTATGGAAGACACTCGGTAGCCGAGACAGGTGGCCCGTGCGGCAAATTGACCTTTGATTCGCCAAGAACGGATGTGAACAACTCTTCTATCTTGATCGCTGCCGGCTTGTTTTTCCCAGTCAAACAGGGTATAAAGAATCAACGCGTTGGTTTTCTGTATGGTCCGTTATTAACCTCTCCCAGTAAATTCTCCTAACCGTGCTTCCTCTCCGTTGGAATGCGATCCCCTGGTCACAATCGTCCGACTGACTCTGAAAAGATAGCGTGAAACTGCCGATGCCGGCAGGGAAGGTCGAGCGCCGCGAAGCAGAATCGTTCACCTGTAAACGAACCGGGTATGGAGGGAGAGCGATGAAACGAGCAGCCGCAGTCGCAGTAGCCGGTCTTTTTGTGCTTGTCGGTCTTGCCCATGCACAGGAGCGCATTGCGCTGGCAGAGGCGAAGGTCTTGCTGAAGAAGGCCATTGCCTTCTACAAAACCAACGGACAGGAAAAAGCGTTGGCCGCCTTTAATGACCGCCGGGGGCAATTTGTCGACAGGGAACTCTACATCCTTGTTGTAGACATGAACGGAAGGATCCTTGCCCACGGCGCTAAACCGGAATGGAGCGGCAAAGACCTGTCGGCTGTCCGGGATGTCCACGACAAGAATTTTATCCGGGATATCCTGGCGGTGGCGAAGACGAAGGGAGCGGGCAACGTTCAGTATCGATGGGAGAATCCTTACACCCTGGCCGTCGATCAGAAATCCTCGTATGTCGAAAACGTCGACGGGGTGATCCTCGGCTGCGGGTACTATAACTAGAAAAAGGTCTCTCGGCTACTTCGCGCCCGCGCCGACAAGCAAGTCCCGAACTTTGTTGTGTTTGTTCCTCAAGGCTGCCCGCAACGCCGTTGTACCCTTGTTGGTCTTGGCATTCACGTCCGCCCCGTGTGCCAGCAGATCCTTCGCCGCCTCGAGGTGGCCGTTTTCGCAGGCTGCCATCAGGGCGGTCACGCCTCTGTTGGTTCTGGCGTTCACGTCCGCCCCGTGTGCCAGCAATTCTCTCGCCACCTCGAGATGGCCCTTCTCAGCGGCCGCCATCAGGGCGGTCAGTCCGCCGTTGTCCACGGCATCGACTTCTGCCCCCGCCGCAAGCAGTTCCCTCACGACCTCCAGGTGATTGTTGCACGCGGAGATGAACAATGCGGTCACGCCTTCGTTCTTCCTGGCATTGACCCCGGCCCCGCCGGCCACCAGCTCCCGCATGGCCTCCAGGTGGCCGTTCTGGCAGGCTATGATCAGGGCGGTCATGCCGCTGTTGGCCTTGGCATTGACGTCGGCTCGCCTTGCCAGCAGTTCCCGCATCACCTCAAGGTGGTTGTTCTGGGAGGCGACCAGCAACGCCGTTGCGCCGCTGTTGGCCCTGGCGTTCACTTCGGCCCCCTTTGCGAGCAGATCCCGCACCACCTCGAGGTGGCCGTTTTCGGAGGCAATGATCAGCGGGGTCGCACTGCTGCGCCCCGTGGCATTGAGGTCGGCCCCCCTGTTCAGCAGCTCCCGGACCACTTCCCGGTGATTGTTTTGCGCGGCGACCAGCAGGGCCGTCGCGCCGCTCCGGATCTTGGCATCGACATCCGCCCCCTTGTTCAGCAACTCCCGCACCACCTCCAGATGGCCGTTCTGACAGGCCATGAACAGGGGGGTCACGCCTCGCATCTCCCGGGCGTTGACCTCGCCGCCTTTGCCGATAATTTCCCGAACCTTTGACAGGTCCCCGGATTCCGCAGCCGAGACGAGATCCCTTCTGGCCTTGGACCCCATGAGTTTGCTGATGGAAAAACGCATCGTTCCGTTCCTTTCCCGCATCCCAGCCGTGTGCCGAAAAAATTCTTCCGTGCTGCTTTCGTTCACGAAGGCGCCATGCGGGGTGCGCAGGTTTCGGCTCCTGACAGCGGATCGCTCACCCTTCGCTCATTTTTTTCCCGGAGCGCCGTGCGGGTAGGGTGTAAATTGTACGGCCTGCAAGGCGGGAAGTCGGCGATGCCAAGGCAGGGTCTGACGGTCCGGGGATGCTTCGGGCATCCATGCACACCCCTGTTCATCGGGGGTATGCCCATTCAGGATGTAACTTCATGGTCCGAAATACCGGCAAGTACCCTACCCGAAGCCGGGGGGATTTTCAAGCCTCTTCATCCGCCCGATGCCGCAAACGACCCCATATTGCCGAGTCACTTCGATGAATGCTTCGCCGAGCTGTTTTTATTGTGATCCTGAGATGTTATGCATTCAGTAAGCCGGCCCCGACCGCAGTCCTTCTTGAGTGAGGGGCCAAGAGCCCCAATCGTTAAACCATATGATACACAGCGTAGCATTTGCTCCATCGCCGATTCGTCCGTGAGTGACATGAAACCGCAAAGGATTGCATGATGTTCCTGGCCGGGCTCCCTGCGTGTGAATGATTTCCTGTGTTTTCCCCGGCGAAATTCGCGTGAAAAAAAATAAATATGAGCGATTTCAGGGCCTTGAAATAGAGAAAGCCCTGGCATTGAGCTTGCTTTATTGCCCGCATTATTGTAGACAATCTTGGCGACTTAATTGCGTGCCTTGTGTCTTTTCAAATCAATCGCCGAGATTTGTCCGGTTTTTTCAAACAGGCCGAGGGACATCCATCGGGTTTGGCTCAGGTTTACAGCAGCAACGCGGCATGGCGCTCACCCGGCAGAGAAGGCTGAGCGCCGTCAAACAAGATCATGCCACGCAAGGACGATGACCCAAGAAGTTGGGAAAGGAGATTCGGGAATGATTTCTGGCGAAAAATACCGTGAGCGCCTGAAGAAGCTCAGGCCGAACGTGTTTCAACAGGGGAAGTACATCGACCGTTTCGACCGCACCATCGTCGGCGGCATCAACGTGATGTCCACGACGTATGATTTTGCGGCGGACCCGGAGTTCGGGGGGATCGGCACGGCAGTTTCCCACCTCACAGGGGAGAAAATCAACCGCTTCACCCACATCCATCAGGGCGTCGAGGATCTTCTGAACAAGCAGAAGATGACCCGGATATATGCGCAGGAAGTGGGCGGTTGTATCCAGCGCTGCATGGGCATCGACGGCCTGAATGCGCTTTCGATTGCCACGTATGACGCCGATCAGAAGCACGGAACGGAGTACAACAAGCGCTTTCTGAACTACCTGCAAAAGGTGCAGGCAGAGGATCTGTGCCTCGTCTGCGCCCAGACGGACACCAAGGGCAACCGTCCCTGGCGGCCCGGCAAACAGCAGGACCCCGACCTCTACCTTCGCGTCGTCGAAAAGCGTCCCGACGGCATCATCGTCAACGGGGCCAAGGCCCACAACTCCGCGTCGGTCTATGCCGACGAAATCATCGCCCTGCCGACGCGCAACATGATGGCCGACGAGAAGGACTGGGCCGTGGCTTTCGCCATCCCCGCAGACGCGGAAGGGGTTACGCTGATCAACGCGGCCTTTCATCCCCCGCAGCGCAAGAAACTCGACGCGCCGCATGCTCACATCGGCTTTTCTCACTCGCTGACCGTGTTCGACCACGTCTTCGTTCCCTGGGAGCGAGTGTTCCTCTGCGGCGAGACGGAGCAGGCCGGGAAGGCGGCCCTTTACTTCGCACTCTTCCACCGCCACAGCTACACGGGCTGCAAGGCCGCGCTTTCCGAGGTCGTCACGGGCGCCACGGCCCTGGCCGCCGAGTATAACGGCATCGACACGGCCGGCCACGTTCGGCACAAGCTGGCCGAGATGATCCAGATCGTGGACCTCATCTACGCGGCCGGGATTGCCGCGGCGATCAACGCCACCCGTGCGGACTCCGGCACGTACGTCCCGGACTCGAATTACGTCAACGCCGGCCGGATGCTGGCGGGCGAGTCGATCTACCACGAGTACGAATCCCTGGCGGCCATCGCGGGCGGCTTTGCGTGCACGCTGCCCAGCGAGGAGGACTTCTACGACGCGAAGGTCGGCAAGTACCTGGAGAAGTACATCATGCGCAACCCGAAGATTTCCGCTGAGAACCAGCACCGGGCCTTCCGGTTGTTCCAGGACATGATGACATCGACCTGGGGCGGGCACAAGCTCATCGATGCCCTGCACGGAGGCGGCTCTCCGGTCATCGAGAAAGTGGCCATCTACCGGGACCATGACATCGAGCACTCGAAGAACATTGCCAAGAAACTGGCCGGCATCCCCTGCGAGGTGTGCACAAAGGGGCTCTTCAGGGGCAAGTACGGCTGGTACTAGGCAGGCGGCTCTCGGCGGGCCGTCTTGGGCGAAGTCCCTGACAGCCTCTTTGCCAAAGCGGCCCCGAGATTCGATCGCCGGAAACGGCGTGCGCGATTGTCTTGCCCCGGGTGGCAATCGTGCGAAGTGAAAAGACGGAGGACACGGGATGCGGGTCCCGGCATTCCTCCGCCCCGGGGATTATGAATGCTGCGCGCCGTCGCCGGGACGGTCGCGGCCGGGCAGGAAATACACGAAATTCTCTCCTGGAGGTCTGAAACATTGAAAAAGTCATTTTCTCTGATGCTGGCATGTGCAGTCATCGCGGGTCTTCTGGCCGGCTGCTCCGGCGGGGCCAAGCAGGATTCGAAGGATGTGATCAAGATTGGCGCCCTCTTTCCGTTCAGCGGGAACCTGGCCGCCCTGGGAACGGAAAACTATCGAGGCCTCGAACTGGCCGTGAAGGCGAAAAATGCGGCCGGCGGCATTAAGGGCAAGAAAATCGAGCTCGTCAAGGCCGACGCGCCGGACGCGACGGCTGCGGTTTCCGAGGCCGACCGGCTGATCAGCAAGGAGAACCTGAAGGCGATCGTCGGGACCTACTCGAGCTCCCTCTCCTTTGCAGCCAGCGAAGCGGCGGAGCGCAACGGCGTCATCTACTGGGAGGTCGGCGGCATCTCCGATCCCATCACCAGCCGCGGTTACAAGTTCCTGTTCCGCACGGTTCCCACCGCCTCCAGCTACGGTATCTACGGCGTGCGGTTCGCCAAGGCGATCGCCCCCAAGCTCAACATCCAGCCCAAGGATCTAAAAATCGCAGTCATCGGAGAGGACTCGATGTACGGGTCGACCTGCGGAGACTACGCGGAGAAGGAAGCCGAAGCCCAGGGCATGAAGATCGCCGTTCGCCTCCGGTACAGTGCGAAGACCAACGACCTCTCCGCCATCGTCCTCAAGCTCAAGGAAGTCAAGCCCGACATCGTGATCCAGACCTCGTACATCACGGACACGATCCTGTTCTTCCGACAGGTGAAGGAACTCGGTCTGACCGGCGTCAAGGCCTACATCGGCCAGGGCGGCGGCTATGCCCTTCGGGACTTTGCCGATTCCATGGGGGATGACGTCAACGGGATTTTCAACGTCGACTATCCCCAGATCGACTTGAACCCCAAGCAGGCCAAGGGCATCGACGAGTTCAACAAGCTCTACAAGGACACCTACGGGAGCGAGCCGAAATCGGCTCACTCGCTGGTCGCATACCAGGGCTCGCTGCTGCTGTTCGAGGCGATCGAGAAGGGCGGCGGCGCCATGGATCCGGAGTCCATCCGGAAGGGCGCCCTCCAGATCGACATCCCCGCCGGGCAGACTGCGGCCGGCTACGGCGCGAAGTTCGCCGGACCTGACGCGCCCAATGCGGGGCAGAACACGGCGGCCTTCCCGCTGGTTTCCCAGTGGCAGAACAACCGGCAGATCACGGTGTGGCCCGAGCAGTACGCGGCGACCACGAACATCCTGCTGCCGCAGAAGCCGTGGAAGGCGGCAAAGTAATTCGCCTCTGCTGAAGACAGGCTCCTCACCCCTCCGTGCGTGCGAGCCGGGTTCCCCCGGCCGCGCGCGGGCGGGGCGGGACGGCATTGCGGAAAGGAGTAAAGGCGTTTGAACCAGTTCCTGCAAATCGTCGTGTCCGGGATTCTGCTGGGCGGAATCTATTCGCTGATCAGCATCGGCCTGACACTCATCTTCGGCATCGTCAAGATCATCAACTTCGCCCACGGCGAGTTCCTGATGGTCGCGATGTACCTGGCCTTCTGGTCCGTCTCGCTGCTCAACATGGATCCCTATGTCTCCGCCGTCATGGTCGTGCCGGCGATGTTCGTCCTCGGGGTTGCCACGCAGAAAGTCGTGATCAACCCGATCCTGAAAGCGCCGGACGTCATGCAGATCTTTGCCACCGTGGGCGTCGGGCTCGTCCTCCAGAACCTGGCCCTGTTCCTGTGGAAGGCGGACTACCGGACCATCCTGACGCCCTACCAGAGCATCAACTTCGAGCTGGGGCCGGTCATGTTCAGTTTCCCGAGGCTGGCGACGTTCGTCCTTGCCATGCTCGTCAGCATCGGCTTTTTCTACTACCTGAAGCATTCCTACACGGGGAAAGCGCTCCGCTCAGTCGCGCAGAACCGCGAGGCCGCCCTCCTGATGGGCATCGACGTCAACCGGATGTACCTGATCGCCTTCGGGCTGGGCGCCGCCTGCCTCGGGTTCGCCGGCTGCCTTCTGCTGCCCGTCTATTACGTCTTTCCCTCCGTCGGCACCTATTTCGGGATCACCTCCTTCGTCGTGGTCGTCCTCGGCGGGATGGGGAACATGAAGGGCGCTTTCCTGGGCGGCCTGCTCATCGGCCTGGTCGAGTCCGTCAGCGGTGTCTACGTGGATTCAACGCTGAAGGAGGCCATCTACTTCATCCTCTTCATCCTGGTGCTGCTGTTCAAACCCAACGGCCTCTTCGGCATCCGCGAATCATAGGGGGCTCGGAAACGAATGACCATGGATACGAAAAACAACACGTTGATTGCCTTCGGGCTGTTCGCCGCGGTGCTCATCCTGCTTCCCCTGTTCGTGACGAACAACTTCTATCTCCACAACCTGATCATGATCTTCTTCTGGGCGACGCTGACGGCCTCGTGGAACATCATCGGAGGCTTTGCCGGACAGATTTCCCTCGGTCACGCGGCCTTCTTCGGCATCGGCGCCTATACCTCCACGGTGCTTTTCCTCAAGCTGGGCATCAGCCCCTGCATCGGCCTGCTCTGCGGAGGGGTCCTGTCCACGCTGGTCGCCGCAGCCATCAGCTACCCCTGCTTTCGCCTCCGGGGGCCCTTCTTCACGCTCTCCACGATCGCCTTCGGAGAGGTCGTCTACCTGCTCTCGAGCTACTTCCGCGATCTCACGGGAGGCGCCGTCGGGTTGCTCATTCCGTTCAAGCCGGGATTCTGGAACCTGATTTTCCGCGAAAAGATCTACTACTACTACATCGCCCTGCTTCTCATGCTCGTTGTGATCGCGATCACGCACCGGATCGCCCATTCGAAGATGGGTTACTACCTGATCTCCCTCCGGGAGGACGAGGAGGCGGCGAAGGCCATCGGGATCAACACGGCGCGATACAAGCTCTATGCCGTCATGATCAGCGCGTTCTTCGCCGGCATCGCAGGGGTCTTCTATGCCCAGTACGTTCTCTTCATCGAGCCGAAAACCGTCTTCTCGGCGGACCTCTCCACGCAGTTCGCCCTGATGAGCATCATCGGCGGCCTCGGCACGGTGGCCGGGCCGATCGTGGGCGCCTTCATCCTGACGCCGTTGAGCGAATTCCTGCGCGCCTGGCTCGGGGGATCCTACTCCGGTCTGCACCTGGCCATCTATGGTGTCATCCTGATCGCCGTCGTCCTGGTGATGCCCGAGGGGATCGTGGTCTGGTTCAACGAGAAGCTCCGCATGGTCAAGGCCAGAATCGCAAAGAGGCAACTGGCCGCCGCCGCAATCTCGAAAGGGCAGGAGGTGAAGCCGTGATCCTGAACGTCACCGGGTTGACAAAGAATTTCGGAGGTCTCGCCGCTGTGAAAAACGTGGACTTCCATATCCGCAAGGGCGAAATCCTGGGTCTCATCGGTCCGAACGGGGCCGGCAAGACGACGGTGTTCAACCTGATTACCGGCTCGATCCCCCTGTCCGGAGGAAGCGTTGTATTCGAAAGCAGAGAGATCGGGCGCATCTGCCATCCGCACCGGATCTGCAAGATGGGGATCGGTCGGACCTTCCAGAAGGTGAAGCCCTTCCCCAGCATGACCGTCCTCGACAACGTGCTCGCCGCGTCGTTCTGCTGCTGCAACTGCAAATCCGACGCGACGGAAAAGGCTCACGAGGTGCTGGACTTCGTGGCTCTCTCGAAGAAGAAGGATTATCTGGGGCGCCAACTGACGATCGGGGACCGCAAGCGGCTGGAGCTGGCCAAGGCCCTGGCTACAAATCCGCGGCTGCTCCTGCTCGACGAGGTCATGGCGGGGCTTACCCCAACGGAAGTCAACGACCTCCTCATCGTAATTTCCAAGATCCGAGAGAACGGCGTGACCATCTTCGTGATCGAGCACATCATGAAGGTCATCATGACGCTGTCCGACCGGGTCGTCGTTCTCCACCACGGCGAGAAAATTGCGGAGGGCACGCCGGAAGACATCGCCCGGAACCCCAAAGTGATCGAAGCCTATCTCGGGGAGGAAGCAGCCATTGCTTAACATCAAGAACATCGACGTATTCTACGGGGACGTCCAGGTCCTTCAGAATGTCTCCCTGGAAATAAAACAAGGGGAAATCATCTCCCTGGTCGGATCGAACGCAGCGGGAAAGTCGACGACCATCAACGCCGTTTCGGGGATCAACCCGTGCCGCCGCGGGAGCATCGAGTACAAGGGCCAGGTCATCAGCGGCATGGCGCCGAACAAGATCGTGGACCTCGGCGTTGTACAGATTCCGGAGGGACGGAAGCTCTTCCCCGAGATGACGGTCCTGGAGAACCTGGAGCTGGGAGCCTACACGCCACACGCCCGCAAGAAGCGCAAAGACACTCTCGAGATGGTGTTCGGCATGCTCCCCAAGCTGAAGGAGCGGGAAAGGCAATTGGCGGGCTCTCTGAGCGGAGGAGAGCAGCAAATGTGTGCGATCGGACGCGGGCTCATGGCGAAACCCGAACTGCTGATGCTCGACGAACCCTCCCTGGGGCTCTCGCCGGTGATGGTGCAGACCGTGTTCAAGATCGTCGAGGACATCAAGAAACAGGGCATTACGGTCCTGCTCGTGGAGCAGAACGTGAAGCATTCGCTCAAGGTCTCCGATCGCGGTTACGTCCTCGAGACGGGCAGGGTCGTCATGGAAGGAACCGGAACCGAGCTTCTCAACGACGAATATCTCAAGAAGGCGTATCTGGGCATCTAGGCATGGCAAGAACGCAAAAAACGGAAATGGACGCCTGGGTGAAGCGGGACGGCGTATACGGCCTTTTCCCGACCCGGCTCCCGGTTTCCCGGATCAAACCCCATCAGATGCTGCTGAAGGTGCAGGCCGTCGGCATTTGCGGAACGGACATTTCCATCTACACCGGCAAGCGCAAGGTGCCCGAGGGACTGATCCCCGGTCACGAGTTCTGCGGGGAGGTGGTCGCGATCGGCGATGCCGTGACGGACTTCCGGCCCGGCGATCGGGTCACGCCGGGGATCATCATCAACTGTGGAACCTGCAAACCCTGCCGGAGCGGATACGAGGCGCAGTGCGAACGCCTGAAGGAGTACGGCATTCACATCCACGGGGCCTTTGCGGACTACATCGCCGTCGACGCGAAGACCGCGCACAAACTGCCCGCCGACTTCTCCCCGGTGCAGGGCGCTTCGATCGAACCGGTCGCCGTCGCATGCTGCGCCGTGAAAAAGATCGAGAGCGTGTGCCTGAACAAGACGGCGCTGGTTTACGGGCCCGGCCCCATCGGGCTCTACACGACACAACTCCTCCGGCAGATGGGGTTCCGGCACGTCGTCGTGGTAGGACTCGTGGAATGCAGGTTGCGGGCGGCGCGGGCACTCGGCGCTCACACCATCCATGCGAAGGAAGAGAACGTCGCGGAGCGGTTCCGCGCCATCACGGGTCGTCGCGGGGCCGATGTGATCGTCGAGGCGACGGGCAGCCCGGAAGTGATCAGGGAATGCATCCCCCTGCTCCTCCCCCACGGGACACTGGTTGTGGTCGGGATCTTCCATGAAGCGGTCGGGGTGGACCTGCTCTCCGTGGTTCGGAACGAAAACAAGGTTGTCGGGTCGTTTTGCTACACCCGCGAGGACTACGCGGATGCCGTCGACCTCGTTGTAGAGGGCAGGGTCGATTTCGGTCCCATGGTCTCCCATGTCCTGCCGTTGAAGGATCTCGACAAGGGGTTTTCCCTGGCGATCGAGGAAAAGGCGATCAAGGTAGTTTTCGAACTTTAGCCGCTTCACGGCCGCAGGCGGGGGGATCCCTTGCAGCGAATCTCCCGCTGCGGGGGGCACAGCAAGACAAGCCCCGCCCCGAGGGAGGGGCTCTTTGCCAAGGATGGAGGGTTGAACCGTGATTCTGGACAAATTCAGCTTGAAGGGAACGGTCGCACTCGTTACCGGGGCAAGCCGGGGCCTGGGTCAGGGTATGGCGCTGGCGCTGGCGCAAGCCGGTGCGGACCTGGTGCTGGTGGCCCGCACGAAGGCCTCACTGGACGAGACGGCGGCAAAGGCCGCAACGCTGGGCGTCCGGGCGCTCGCGGTGCAAGCCGACCTCTCGGAGCTCAGCGAGGCGCGGCGCGCGGTCGAGGAGACAGTCCGGCAGTTCGGCAGGCTCGACACGCTCCTGAACGCGGCAGGAACGCAGGTCCGGAAGCCGCTCGCGGAGATAACCGAGCAGGACTACGACTACCTGATGAGCGTCAACCAAAAGGCGGTCTACTTCCTGAGCCAGGCGGCCGCGAACGAGATGATCCGAAACGGGCGGGGCAAGATCATCAACATCGCCTCCCTGACGAGCTTCATCGGGATTCCCAACATCAGCATCTACGGGACGAGCAAGGGGGCGGTGGCCTCGATGACGCGGCAGTTCGCCGTGGAACTGGCGAAGCACAACATCCAGGTCAACGCGATCAGCCCGGGGTATTTCATCACGGAGCTGACCGCGGCGCTGTTTGCCGACCCGGAGCGGGCCAAGTGGGTGTTGAGCAAGATCCCCATGGGCCGGACGGGCTCGCCGGAGGACCTGGCCGGTGCGGTGGTGTTCCTGGCCTCGGCCGCTTCGGACTACATCACGGGACAGATCGTGAGCGTCGATGGCGGTTGGTTATCCGCCTGAAGACATTCGGGACAGAAAGCCTGTTTCTTGACGCGGAATCGTGAGGGGTCCGTCCCTTGCTGCTTCTGATGCCCGGGGTCTTCAGGCGGATTCATGGATACGACAGGATTCCGTTGCGAGATCCTCGTACCCGGCAGTGTTGCTGGAGGGTTTTCGAATGACGAAGGGGAAAAGGCCGCTGGACGGCGTGAAGGTCATGGACTTCACCCGGGTCTACGCAGGGCCCTATTGTACAATGATGCTGGCTGATCTTGGTGCAGAAGTGATCAAGATCGAGAAGCAGGGTACAGGGGACGATACGCATGACTTTCAACCGGTGAAAGATGGCGAGAGCGGGTATTTCACATACTTAAACAGAAACAAGAAAAGCCTGTCGTTGAATCTCAAAGCGAAGGAGTCCATCGAAATCATCAAGGAGCTCGCAAAGTGGGCTGACATTGTGGTTGAAAATTTTTCCCCCGGCGTCGTCGACAGGTTGGGTGTGGGCTACGACGATTTAAAGGCGGTCAATCCGCGAATCATCTACGGGTCCATTTCCGGTTTCGGACAGAGTGGCCCTTATTCGAAGAAGCCCGCGTATGACCTGGTATGCCAGGCGATGGGTGGATACATGACCATAACAGGCGAAGCAGATGGAAAGCCCTACAAATTGGGCACATCGATTGCCGATGCCGCAGCAGGCATTCACATGGCCTATGCGCTAATCGCAGCCTTGTATTACAGAGAAAAGACCGGGGTTGGACAATTCATTGATGTTGCGATGATGGACACCGTGTTTTCAACTCTGGAAAATTTCGTTGTGACGAAGACGCTGACGGGAACGGCTCCTTCAAGAAACGGCAACGCCAACCTGGGTTCTGCCCCGTTTAACTTATACAAGACGAAAGACGGGTATGTAACGATCGCATGTGCAAACAACAAATTGTTCGAGAAGCTTACAACGGCAGTCGGTAAACCCGATTTATTGAAGGATCCGAGATACAAGGAGAATTCGCTGAGAAAGAAGAACGAAAGCACGTTAAACAAGTCGATTGAAGAATGGACTTCACAGCATACGACGAAAGAAGTGTGCAGCATTTTGGAAGCCGCAGCCGTTCCGGTAGGTCCAATCCTGACCCTTGATGAGCTGGTCGAAGATCCGCATCTGAAAGCAAGGAATATGCTTGTTGATATTCCTCATCCCAAATTCGGTACGATCAAGTATCCCGGAAATCCCATCAAGTATTCCAAAACGTCTGATTTGTGTTTCCAGAGCGCACCGCTGCTCGGCGAGCACAACGAGGTGATCTTGAAAGACATCTTACAGAAGAGCGCCGAAGAAATTAAAGCATTACAGGACAAGGGCATCTTCTGAACGGTTCAGGATCCATCGGTTCATATCCGATCGACTCTTCCGCTTCCACTCATCGTTGAGAATGCACAGAAGGCGGCAAAACCCAGGGCCGGCTTCGCGCTTGCGGCATCCTCCTCGCATGCGAACATCATCCCTCACACCCGCGTGTCGAGGGTCATCGACAGATTTTCCACGACGGCCTGTTTGGTGGCCATGACGTGGGTCCTCATGGCAAATTCCGCCCTGTCGTGATCTCTCGTCCTGCATGCGTCCAGGATGTCGGCGTGATGATCGACATACATGTCGTAGTATCGGTCGAAGCTCAACGACATGCGCTGGTAGAGAAACGTCCTCCTCTTCAGCATCATGATCAGCTGGTTCAGTGTTTCGTTTCCCGCTTTGTCCCTGAAATAGGCATGGAACGTTGAATTCTTGTCGATCCATTCGCGCATGTCCCGGTTTCTCGCGGCCAGGACGAGGGTCTCGTGGAGTGCCGTCAGATGGCGTATGTCCTCCGAATCCAGGTGATCGATGCTGATGCGCACGGCGAAGCCTTCCTGCAGTGCGCGAACATCATAAATCTCCGAGATCTTTTCGATCGAGAGTTTCGTCACCTCCATGCCCTTGTTTCTCTCGAAACGGATCAACCCGTCACTTTGGAGCTGGCGCAGGGCTTCCCGGATCGGACTGCGGCTCACCTGGTACATGCCGGACAACTTGATCTCGGTCAGTCTCTCCCCGGGCAGGAGGTGACCAAAGGTGATGTCGTCCCGAATGCGTTCATATATCCCCTGGTGCGTCGTTCTTTCGATTTTCGTTCCTGCCATCCCTCTCCCCCGCCCGTCGCACTAGCAAAACATATGCATACAATATTATCGACATTCTGTTTTGCATAGTCAAGCGGTATCGTGTCTTTGCGGATCGGGAAGCCGCGATTCCCCCGGGTGCCGTCAATACGTGCTCTCTCCCTGCATTCGGAACCCGCAGGTCTGCGCATCTTTTCGTCGCCGTATGTGGCCGATTCGCGGTATAATATTTTGTTATGCGCCACAGCCGCGGCGGCGCCGTGGGACGGCCGGGAGGAACCGCAAGTGATGCAGGCTTCACCGGTGCGATCCGAGGCCGTCGACGCCTCTCCGCGAATGGAGAAGAAACGCGCCGGGACAAGGAGAAACGATGAGCGGATTAGTGCCCCCCTTCCTGCTGGGTATCGACGTCGGTACAACCGGATGCAAAACGGCACTGCTGGACGTCGTCGGCAATCCTGTCGCGATTGCCTATCGGGAATACCCCCTGAAACATCCCCGCATATCCTGGGTGGAACATGACGCCGAAACGGGCTGGTGGCGGGCGGTGGTGGATACGACCCGGGAGGTTCTGGGCTCGAGCGGGATCGACTCGAAACAGATCCGGGGAATCTCGATCAGCTGCACGAATGCGCTTGTCGCCGTGGACGAGGAGGGGAATCCGCTGCGACCGGCGATCATGCAGTTCGACAAGAGGACGGTTCCCCAGGTCGACTGGATCCGGTCGACGGTCGGAGACCGGATCATCGAAATCACCGGGAATCAACCGTCTGCCAGCGGAACCAGCGCCCCCATCATTTTATGGATCAAGGAAAACGAGCCGGACATCTATGCCCGGACCCACAAGTTCCTGTGGCCCGGCGGATTCATCGTCCACAAACTGACAGGGCGTTTTACCATGGAGTGGTCGCGGGCGAGCTGGACCTGTCTGTTCGAGACGGGGAGCCGGCATCGCTGGTCGGAGGAACTGCTCTCGGCGATGGGCATTGACGCTGACAAGATGCCGGCCCTGTCTTCCCCGTGGGCGGTGGCGGGAGAGGTCACGGGACAGGCTGCAAGCGTCACGGGACTGGCAAAGGGCACCCCCGTGGTCGCAGGCATGGCCGACACCCCTGCGGCCGGCATCGGTACAGGTGCCACTTTCCCCGGCTCGACCTGCCATGTCATCGGTTCGACGGCGCGGCTCTGCGCGGTGCTCGACAAGCCGGTTTTCGATCCGAGGGTCGTCAATTGCTGCCACGGAGTTCCTGACTGCTGGTTCGCCATGGGGGTTCTGGAGAACGCCGGTTCATCGATGAAGTGGTTTCGAGATTTGTTCGGACAGCAGGAGAAATATTTCGAGTCCATCACGGGGAGGAGCGCGTACGATTACCTCGACGATCAGGCGGAGCTATCCCCTCCCGGCGCAAACGGGATTGTTTTTCTTCCCTATCTGAACGGGGAACGCTCCCCTCTCTGGGACCCCTATTCGCGCGGTGTCCTTTTCGGCCTGTCGGGCAGTCACCAGCGCGGAGACATCCTGAGGGCGATCCTGGAGGGGGTCGCGCTGGCCTTCGCACACAATGTCGAACTCTTCGAGAACGAACTGGGTGTGAAGATGAGAGAGATCACGCTCAGCGGCGGCGGTGCGAAAAGCACGCTCTGGCCGCAAATCCACGCGGACGTGTCCGGGAGGCGAATCAATGTCGTGCAGACGAAGGAGAGCGAGGCGATCGGAAACTGCATCCTCGCGGGATTCGGCGTCGGGATTCACAAAGACATGTCGCTAGCGGCCGAACAGATGGTCCGGATCGAACGGGTTGTGGAACCGCGGAGAGAGTATGCGGATCGGTACGCAGAGTTGTTTTCGCTCTACAAAGATCTCTATCGGCATCTCAAAGAGGATTTTCCGCGACTGGCGAGGATCGAATCAAGAAAATGACGCATCGCGCTCGAAAAATCCTGCGAGGATTTCGTATACCGGTGGCGGATTTGCTCTAACGCGCGAGATCCGCATATAAATCCGGCCGGTTACGTCCGGACGGCGCCCCCAAAGCGATCTGCTCCTGCGGTCTGCGGATGTTTTCAGCTGCACCTCCCGAAACGGTCCCGCCTGCAGTATTGCATTGTGCAATATATTCAGCCGGTTGAGAGGGTATGCCCCGAGGCATGTTCCTTGCTCACCGGTGATCACGGAGAATGGCGGTTGCATAGGCGGATGATGGGATCCCGGCCTTTGAAGGGCGGGCCGATGCACGGACGCGAATGGCATTGCACCCCGTCATCCTGCCGGCATTGCACGCCGATCAAGAAAGGAGGAACAGAGCATGTATCGGAAAGTCCTCGTACCCCTGGACGGCTCGAAAACTGCGGAGGCCGTGCTGGCCCACGTCCAGAAGATTGCGAAAGAAGGGCTCGTCGGCGAGGTCAGCCTCGTCAAAGTGGTCGGCAGGCAGATGATGATGACCGACGGAGGGGCCATGCCCGTCCGGCTCGCCGATGCCGAGCAGAGCAAGAAATACCTCGAAATCGTCGAGGCCGACCTGCGCGCCAAGGGCTGCAAAGTCAGTTCGAAGCTTCTCGAGGGTGACATCGCAGAGGCCATTGTCGACTTTGCCAGAGACAACAACGTGGACCTGATCGTGCTGGCAACCCATGGCGACAGCGGTCTGAAGCGCGCGGTCTTCGGCAGTGTGGCATTCAAGGTGCTCCACGATCCGCACGTCAAGGCGCCGATCCTGCTGATCCGGCCCTAGCCCGGCGGAGTATTCCGCAAGGACGGCGCGACGGACGGGCAAACGCTCGCCGTCGGCCTGGGCGGCGAGGGCCCGGGGCTGATTTCATAGGGACCTTTTCTTTTATCTACCTCTCTCCGATTCATTCATGGAGGAGATTCGTCTCCTCCATGAATGAATGTGCTTTTCCTCCCGCCCCGGCGGCGGGAGGCGGGTCCGGGGGATTTCTGGGGACTGATTCAGGCAGCCGCCCCGGAGAGGGTGACACCGGTCTGCGGGGTGTGCGCAACGCGAAAGCCCGGCGCGGGCCGGGCGGGGAAGATTCGGATGGACAGCCGGACGCTCGAAGCAATTCTCGACAGCATTAACAGCCCCATCGTGTTCGCAGACAACGACCATGTCATCCGCTTTTTGAACAAGCCGGCCCGGGCGCTTTTCTATAACAAGTTCGGCTATCCGGATCTGGTCGGCAAGTCCCTCTTTGACTGCCATCAACCGGCCTCGCACGACGCCATCCGGCGTCTCTATGCCCGGCTTCGTGAGGGCGAGGACGAAATTTTCGTCCGGGTGATCCAGAACCGTCTGAAGCTCACCGCCGTCGCCGTGCGCGACCCGGCGGGCACGCTGATCGGGTACTACGAGCGTTACGACAAGGCGGTCGAGCCTCCGGGGACGCCCCGGGCCGACTCGCCGGAGAGTGCCCGGTCGGAAAAACGTTGACCGTCGCAGCATATCCGCCGCAGGGGCGACAGAAGGGGCGGTGTTTGTGATGAATCCCGAACGCGGCTACGATCCCACAGCAGACCTGCAGCCGACGTTTACGATCGAGTCGGGACACCCCTCGATTCTGGCGTGTGCCCAACGCGTGACCGGCGCCTGTGCCGGGGATCGAGAGAAACTTGTCAGGCTCTTCACCTTCGTTCGCGATTCCATTCGATACAACCTGTTCATGATTTCGGCATTCGAAGAGGATTTCAGGGCATCCCGGGTCCTGGCGTGGGGGAAGGGTTACTGCGTCCAGAAGGCCGTTCTGCTGGCGGCGCTGGCGAGGGCCGCGGGCATCCCCAGCCGCCTGGCGTTTGCCGGGATCAGAAATCATCGCACGCCGGTACACATCGTGAAAAAGGTGGGCTCGAACGTGTTTCCCCGGCACGGGTACAATCAATTTTATTGCGATGGCAGGTGGGTCAGCGCCGTGGCCGCCTTTGACAGGGAACTCTGCGAAAGCAACGGCTTGCCGACGGTGGAGTTCGACGGCGTGACCGATGCCGTCCTGCCGGAGCGGGACCTGCAGGGACGGCCGTACATTGAGTACATCGAGAAATACTCTCCCACGGCCGACCTCCCCTTCCAGTGGATCGTCCCGGTGATTTCCGAAAGATTCGGCCCCGACAAGCGGCCGCAGCTGTCCCGATAGTCGAGACAGCGGGCCGCAGGTTCGGGCCGTCACGGAAGAAAGCACTGGCTGATCTGATACAGGTATCGCTCCAGCCTCTCCGGTTCATTCCGGATTTCCCCCTCGACGATCTTCTTGAGCCGGAGGTACGTCTGCCGGTCCTGCAGATCATCCAGCCTGCGGTAGAGGCCCTGGCGGCGCCCCAGCCGGAAGATCATGCGGTCTTCGACGGTCATTGAGAGATACCGGTCTATCAGACCGATCAGCCTGTCCTTGTCCTCGGGCAGCTTCCCCTCCAGCTCTTCCAGAAGGTTCAGCACGTGGTCGCTGGCAATGCGGCTTTCAACGCCGTCGAGATGCTCCAGGAACAAACGGAGTTCCCGGACGATGTCGTCTTCACCGAGAGGCTGAAACTCCCCCATCATCATCCGGTCGTACAGCGCCGTTCCCTGGCGGACCAGCAACGTCCGCGGCCGGATGTAGTCCGGGTTGATTTCATTCAGTACCTCCGCCGTCGCCAGCGCGTGCTGGCGGGACCAGCGGCTGCCTCCCAACCCTGGGATGACGAACTCGCAGAGCGTGATCCCCGAAGCCATAATACGGCGGCCCCCTTTAACATGGTCGGCTGCCGTTACGCCCTTGCGCATGTACTCGAGCAAGGGATCGTAGCCCGACTCCAGACCGATGTGAACACGGGTCAGACCGGCTTCCCGCAACCGCCTGAGATCCTCGACGGACTTGTGGCAGGCCGTCCGGGATCTGCAATAGGAGGTGATGCGGTTGATGGTGGGAAACGTCGTCCGAAGAAAGTTCAGGACCTCGATGAGATCGTCCGTTTTCATGATCAGCGTATCCGCATCCTGGAGGAAAACGGTTTGCGCTCCGAAGTAGAGCCACGCTGCCACGTGCTTGGCGGCGGGATCGATTCGAAGCGCGCTGTCTCCGTTGAACAGTGCGTCGATGACCACGTCGTTGATGCGGCCTTCCTGGCCGAGCTGCCGCGAGAGGTCCGCGATTCGTTCCGCCGTGTCGCGAACGGCGACGATGTCGTTCTTGATCTCCTCGACGGGCCGAAGCTGGAAAGTGGCGTCTTTATACGAGTGGCAGAAAGCGCACTTGTTCCACGGGCAATTGCGGCTCGGCCGGATCAGCAGGCTCCTGGCTTCGCTCGGCGGTCGAATGGGTCCCAGGTCAAAGCTGCCGTTCGAAATCATGGGGGTTCCTTTCCGTGCAAGGTTGTTCCGGGTCCATCCCCTGAGCGGATCATGCAGGGTGCGAGGCGACGCGGCCGAATGCCGAATTCACGATCCGGGCACTCGTTGCAACGCGCGGTCGTCGCATGTCCACTCTGTCGTATGCTAACTGTGTAATGCACCGCGCGGGCAGGTCATCCGTTCCTTTCGGCGAAGAGAAAGAATGGATTGCGCAACCGTTTGATGATTAAATGGAAAAAGAAGAACGCAGGTCCGCATGCCATGGTGAACGACGAGACGATGACGCACCGCCTGCCTGGTAGTTAGTATGCGAACCATGTGGGCAAAAAAATTATTTCTGAAAATCGCGAAGAAGCCTCTCGAGCAACAGGCGCTCCTCCATTCTGAATTCCCGCAGCACTGCGGCATGTGCTCTGTCTCCTTCCCGCATCAGGGCGTCCCGGCTTTCTTTTGCCTTCGGCGTCAGGGTCAACCGGAGAAGCCGTCGGTCTTCGCTGTCGGGGCTCTTCGTGATCCAGCCGCCGTCCGCCAGCCTTCCGAGGATGCCGGACAGCGTCGCATTGTCCAGTAACAGCCTCTTACCCAGATCTACGGCCGATATGCCTTCGTCTTCGAAGAGGGCCTCCAGAACGAGAAACTGCATGGGCGTCAATGCATAAGGCGCGAGGTGGGTCTTGTAAATCCCCTGTGCCTTTTGGTAGGCTTTCCCGAGCAAGAAAAGGATGCAATCTTCGAATAGAGCCAAACAGGACCCCCTATCATTTAGCATGCTAAATAATTTAACGCACTTTCCATGTCAAGCATAAAATGAATACGGAAGTGTGACAATATATTTCTTAATATATCAACATGTTGCAATCAGAGGCTGACTTTGCTGTGATATCCCCGTTTCGCCAAACCTGTCGTCTGCAACATGATGGGTAAGCGGGGATCCCGGTGGTCCTGCCGACCCGGATGGGTAAGCAAAACAGAAAGAAAAGGATTTATGAAGAGCGGAAAGTCCCGGAAGCCCCCCACGGCACGCACTGTTGCGAGACTCGAAAAACATGTAAATGAACTGGACCGGATCGGGCAAGGAAACTGCTCTTCCAGAGAGTTTATCCTTTGGCGCAGGCAGACGGAGGCGACCCTGAAAGCCCTCTACGGGGAGGAGTCCACCGAGGTCCAGGATTTCAACGCGATCTATTACGCGCCTGTTTTCCTCACCTGCAGGATGGGGGACGAGGCCTTTGAGGAGGCCTACCGAAACGGCCTCGAGGAGGCCAGGCGGCTTCTTCATGCTTGCATGAAGACAATCAGGCAGCGTGACGAGCCGAGGGCTTGCGAAAGGATACCCAGAGGGTGAGCATCCGGGTGGCCGCCATGGCCGTGATGAGACGCGGCACCCAGAGCCAGAAGGCGCTGATCCCGAAGGCCAGGAACAGGACCGGGTCTTCCACCATGGAGTGGTTGATCCCGATGGAAAGCTGCAACTCCTCGAGTTCCTCCTTCGAGATATGCCCCTGACGGGCTTCCTCCACGATCACGGCCCCGCCGTAGGTGAGGCCGAAGATGACCGCCGTCATCCACAGGATCCCCACCTTCTCGCTCAGGCCCAGGACGCGCAGAAACGGCGACAGGGCTCTCACGATGGGCATGACCCACCCCAGGCTCTTGGCGATGTCCAGCAGGGTGAGAATCACCATGATGATGAAGAAGATCTTCACCGATAGGGTCAGCATCGAGACGGCCCAGTCGTAGACCATGGCGTGAAAGGCCTGCGTGGAGGCGGCCAGCGCCCCCGCCTGCGCCGACGCGGAGGGATCGGTTTCGATGAAGAAGGTCATGGCCCAAACGGTGACCGCGGCGGCAACGACCCGGAACAGCGTTGCCTTCACGGGGTTGAGGCCGGACTTGGCCTGGATGACCCCTTCCTGAATGAGGTTGTGGCAGATGAGGAGGAAGTTGGCCAGCAGGGTCATCTCCGCTACGGTGAAGGGCAGCACCGCCATGGCCGCAATGCCTCCGTAGATGCCCGTGAGGCCCCCGATGAGGATGGGCAGGGCCGCCATAGACGGCAGCCCCATGAACCCCATGAGCGGCGCCAGCAGATAATCGAGATGGGCCAGCCACCCGGTCCAGGCCAGCACGGCGGTCAGAAAGGACATGGGGATGACGATCTTCATGAGCCAGAGAAACGCTCCCCAGCCCCGCTTCAATCCGTTTTGGATTCCTTCCTTCAGCTTGTCCCGGGTGTCGGTCACGACAGCTTGATGATTCCTTTCAGGTTCCGTTCGATCTCATCCCCCGACAGGACGCCGACGAGCCTCTTCGCAAGCTTTCCCTCGCGGAACAGCAGCAGCGTCGGCACGCCCTCGATGCCGAACTGCTGCGCGGTGACAGGGTTGACCGAGGTGTTTATCCGCGCAATCAGGGCGCTGCCCTCGAATTTGACGGCGAGCCCGTCGATGACGGGCGAGAGCATCCGGCAGTACGGGCACGTGGGGGCATAAAAAAAGACGAGGGCAGGCGAATCGGCGGCCAGCACGTCGCGGGCAAAGCTGCCGTCGGCGGTCTCCAGCGGCCGCACCGTGAAGGCCTCGGCGTCGAGCGGCGCGTGGCACTGCCCGCAGCGCGGGCGGTCTTCGATGCGGGATCGGGGGACGCGGTTCTTCGTCCCGCAGCGCAGGCACTCGATGATGAGGGTTTCGTCGTCTATGGACCGTTTCATTTTCATAATGGTACTTCAGATCCCTCTCCCATCCCCCTTTGCAAAAGGGGGAAAGAGGGGGATTTTTTATCACCTGGATACTTTGACCGGCACGGGCTTCAACAGTTTCTCGAGGTCGGCCGGCTTCATCTCCACCAGCAGGCCCTTGCGCCCCGCATTGATGTAGATCGCGGGCAGGGAGAGAATGGTCTCCTCCACGTAGACGGGAAGGGTCTTCTTCGTACCGAAGGGGGATGTCCCTCCCACCATGTAGCCCGTGTGGCGGTTGGCCGCAGCCGGGTCGCAGGGCTGCACCGTTTTGACGCCCAGGGTCCGGGCGAGCTCCCGGGTGGAGACCTCCCTGTCGCCGTGCATGAGGACGATGAAGGGCGCCTTCTTCTCGTCCTCCATAACGAGCGTCTTCACGGTGAGGTGCTCGTCGACGCCGAGTTCCCTCGCCGCGACCTCCGTGCCGCCCCTCTCCTCGTACTTGTAGGGGCGGGGGACGAAGTCGACCCCGTTGTCCCTCAAAACCCGGATGGCCGGTGTCGCCGGGATGTGGTCCTTGCTCATGGGGTTCCCCGGTGCGCAGAAAGCACCCGGCTATGGTACACGTTTGGAAGACCTTTTTCCATCCTCAATCGGCTTTCCCGCCGGCCGTACAGATTGCAGCGCCGCCAGGATTTTCCTTTCGAGCCTCGAGACGGCAAGGCGCGAAAACCCCTTCGCACCGACCCATCTGTATTGCACGCAGCTCCCGGCATCCGTAAGCTGTCCCCGAATCGTGCAGGACAGGACGTGCATGGTAACGGAAAAGTGGGAGTACCCGTGTTCGACGGCAAGCCATTCCTTCCCCGGGGTTCCCTTCAGACCGAGCTCATCGCGGAGGATCCTGCGCAACCCCGCGGCAGGCGCCTCCCCTTCTGCGAGGAGACCCCCGGGGAAGCGCCAGAGACCGCCGAGCAACCCCCTGTCCGGCCGCTTGATGAGGAGTGTCTCTTCCCGATTGTTGCGGATGAGGGCGGCGACCGCGTCGCGGTGCGGCACGGCCTCCTGCGCTTTCTTCACGGGGATCGAATCCTGAAGCCCCATTTCCCGCGCCCTGCATGCCGCGGCCAGGGGGCAGGCCGGGCAATCGGGACTGCGGGGCGTGCAGATGCCGGAGCCGAGGTCCATGAGGGCCTGGTTGTAGTGGCCGGGATCGCTTGCCGGGACGAGCTGCTCCGTAAGAGCTCCGATCCGTTTTCTTGCCTTTCCCCCGTCTACGGGGTCTTCGATTGCGAAGAGACGGGCGATGACGCGGATCACGTTGCCGTCGACGGCTGCGGCACGCTTTCCGAAGGCGATGCTCAGGATCGCCCCGGCCGTGTAAGCCCCCACGCCGGGCAGCTTTCGAAGCCCGTCCGGGTCCGAGGGGATCCTGCCGCCCAACTGCCCGGCCACGATGCGGGCCGCCTCGTGGAGGTGCCGGGCGCGGGAATAGTAGCCGAGGCCTTCCCATGCCTTGAGGACCGCGTTCGTGCGGGCCCGGGCAAGCGCGTTCACGTCGGGGAAGCGCTCCAGGAAGCGTTCATAGTAGGGGATGACCGTGTCGACGCGGGTCTGCTGGAGCATGATCTCGGCCACCCAGGTGCGGTAGGGGTCGCTCGTTTTGCGCCAGGGCAGGTCCCGCTTGTGGGTCCGGTACCAGTCGAGCAGAAGGAGCGGGACGTCTTTTTCGGGGTTGCGTGACATGCGGACAGGATACTGCCGGCGGGACGTTGCGTCAACCCGGCAAGGATCGAGGATTTAGGTCCGAGGATAATGGACAATGGTGAACGGATAAAGAGGGGAAAAAGCCTTTCCCCTTTTTCCTTGAACCTATTCTCAAACGTGGTTCCGGAGCATCAGTTCCGCCGGGTGCGGGTTCAGATAGGTCTGATCCTTCAGGTAGGGCTGGCTGTACTTCCGGACATAGTGGGCAAGCAGGGTGACAGGGACGATGAGGGGGATGAGCCCCTTGCGGTAGGTGCGGATCACGTCGAGGAGCTCCTGCTTCTCGTCGCCGCTGAGGTCTTTCTTGAAGTAACCCATGATGTGGGTCAGGACGTTCTCGTGCTTGGCCGCCGTGGGCTTGAGCGCCATGGCCTCCATGAGGAGTTTCTCGTAGCGCTCCACGAGATCGCGCGCCGGGATCTGCTTTGCGTGGGCCACGAGGCTGCCCATCTCCTTGAGGTGCTTCGGGCTGTGGGCCATCAGCAAAAGCTTGTTCCTTGTGTGGAAATCCATCAGGCGGGCCACCTGCCGCGTGCCCTCCATGACGTCGCAGTAGCGCTTGCAGGAGAAGATGCGCTCGATGAAGTTCTCCCGCAGGACGGGATCGTGCAGGCGCCCCTCTTCCTCGACGGGCGTCAGGGGGAATCGCTCCATGAAGGTCCGGGCGAAGAGACCCACGCCGATCTTCCGGGGCACGCCCTTGTCATCGTAGACCTTGACGCGCTCCATGCCGCTCGAAGGCGAGTCGCTCTTGAAGATGAAGCCGCAGAGCTCCTCTTTCTCCAGCTCCTCGACGCGCCGGCGGGCCCATGCCTCCATCCGCTCCGTGTGGTCCGCGCCGGTCTTGTGAATGATGAGCCGCGGGCGGTTGGGATCTCCAACGAGACGGAACGTGTCGCGTGGGATGCCGAAGCCGCACTCCACCTCGGGGCAGACGGGAACGTACTCGACGTACTTCCCCAGGGTGTGGGCGAGGAACCGGTCCAGGGCGTGCCCGCCGTTCCAGCGGACGTTCTCGCCCAGCAGTCAGGTGCTGATTCCGATGCGGATCTTTTCCATGGGCGATATCCTAGCATATCCCCAGCCCATGGCAACCCCAAACATCGGCCGTCCGGCATTTCGCCGCCAAGGAGGTCCCGCTTGCCTGCCGGCTCGAATGCATGCTACAGGAGGAGTCGTCGATCGATTTCCGGCAGGGGAGGGCGAATGAAGAAAATCCGGCGGGTTCCCATCGGGGAGAAGGCATGGACCGACGCCCGGGGCTGGGTGCTGAACCCCCTTGCCCTGGCAGGGCTCGAAGGGAAGCCCCTGGGCAATCTTCACGTGGCCTCCATGCAGCCCGGCTCGATCCGGGGGAATCACGCCCACGGAAGCGCCGCGGAGTGGCTCCTGTTCTGCGGGGGGCCGGCGGCGCTGATCGCCGGGGAGGAGGAAATCGCGGTCAGCGGGGCGGAGCCGGAGCTCTTCGAGATCCCCGCCGGTCTGCCCCACGCCATCGTGAACCGTTCCGACCGGGAGATCTTTCTGGTCGTTTTCTACGAGGAGAAGGAGTTGCAAACGGCGCCCGCGAAGCTCCTGTGAGGGGGCCTGCGCCCAACACCCGAAGCCTGCGCGATAGGAGGAATCTCATGCTCAAGAAGATGAAGAAGCTCGTCAGGGACAAGGACGTGTGCGTGCTTGCCACCGTGACCGCCAACGTGCCCCACTGCTCGCTCATGTCCTACGTGGCCGATCGCGACTGCCGCGAGATCTACATGATGACGCAGAAGGGGACGAAGAAGTACCGCAACCTCGCCGCCAACAGGACGGTGAGCCTCCTCATCGACTCCCGTGAGGAGGATTGCGGGGCCGACCGCGCGAAGATCAAAGCTCTCACGGTGAGCGGCGTCTTCTCCGCCATCACCGTCAAGGCCAAGAAGAAGCGCGTCCGGCAGAAGCTGCTGAGAAAACATCCCCAGCTCAAGGCCTTTGCGGACGATCCCGACGCGGAGGTCTTTGCCGTCAAGGTGGAGAGCCTTCAGCTGCTCGACGGGGTGAAGGACTCCTACTTCGAAAAAGTGAAGTAAGGAAAGCCGCAAGGCAAAGAAAATCCCCCTTTCCTCCCCCTGTTGACAAAGGGGGATAGAGGGGGATTTGCATTTCAACATTCAGCCCCGGAGCTTCCGGAGAGCTTCCTCGTATTCCTGCCGGAGCTGCGGGGGTCGCGATGAGGCGAGGGCCTCCCGGAATACGCCCTCGGCCCGTCCCGGGTCGATTGCCGCCAGGGTCTTCACGGCGAGGACTTCCTTCAGGGTCCGCGGCGGGTAGGCGCGGGTCACGGTGTTCTTGACCGGGTCGAAAAACTGGATGTAGCCCTGGCGCACCGTCTTGCCGTAGACGTTGATGCTCACGGCGATCCCGTCGGTGGGGTTGTCCATGGCGTGGAGCCCCTTGTCAAGGGGCAGGACGAAGGTCGTCTCGCCGGGGCTGAAAAGGCCGTACGCCGTCTCCCTCAGCTCGCAGTACCCCTCGCGCTTGCCGTCGTCTGTCCGCCCGTATTTCCTTTCCCCCAGCTTCGCGACGAGCGTCCCGATGATCCCCCAGGAGCCGTGATCGTGAATGGTGTCGGCCAGGCCCGCGTCCCAGATGTAGGCCAGCACGACAAAGGAACGGTCGGGGGCGCGGTGGAGCGTGAACTCGTTGGGCCAGATGCCGGGCTTCTGGCGCTCGATGGACGCCGGGTCCAGGACCATCTTTTTCAGGTGGTCGAAGAACCACTCCGGGCGGGAATTCAACTCGGCGACCAGCTCCCGCCCGTTTTCGATTTTTCGCATGATGCCGCCCTCGTCGGCGAGCATCGTTCCCAGCTTCCCGCAGAAGGTCTCGAACCGTTCCATGCCGCTATCCCTTTTCTTTCCCTTTTTCCTTCGGTTTGTGGGGGATCCCGTACTTGCGCACGTGGGTCCACGCTTTGTACTCGGGGGCGTCGGGGTTTGCCGCGAGGGTCTCCCGTTCCTTCTGGTATTTCTTCCGGATTCCCTTGCTCTTGTACAGCACGCGGTCCTTCCCGACGGGGCAGACCTTCGTGCAGATGCCGCAGGGATAGACGCGCCCCTTCACCAGCTCCTCGTGCATCTCGAGGCAGGCCGTCTTGTCGTAGTCCCCGATGACCCGGTCTTCGCGGGGCGTGATGGCCTTTTTCGGGCAGCACGCGGCGCAGAGCCCGCACTTTATGCACAGCTCCTTGGGTTGCATGGCGTCCGGCGGGATCTCCGCCGCCGTGAGAACGGAGACAAAGCGGACCCGGGGCCCGAACTCGGGCGTGAGGACGCACTGGTTCATCCCGATCGTGCCCAGCCCCGCGTACTTTGCCGCCGGGACATGTCCGAAGGCGGCCAGGTTGTTCTCCCGGAGGGCCCGCATGGACGTGTAGGTGTCGCGGGTGAAAGGGTACGAGGCATGCCCCAGGCGGTTGAGGTGCCGCGTGAGCGCCGCGGCCAGGTCATCGAGCTGGCGGTTGGTCGTGGTGTAGAGTTCCTGGTGGAGGGCCGACGGGGTCGTCTCCACGACGGGCAACGGCATGGACATGCCGATGACGATCACCGTGCGCGCCTGCGGGAACAGGGCCTTCGGTCTGAAATCAGGCGGGACGACGCCGTCCTCGTCCCAGCGCTCCACGGGGGCGAACCCCACGAGATCGGCGCCGCGCTCCCTGCAATATCGAATGATGTCGTCCTTGAGTTCCTGTCCGGGTGGTATCAATCGGCAACTCCTTTCGGTTTTATATAGTCTATTTCCCGGTCAAAGGGAAGGCGCGGCTTCGGAGAAACAGGAGGCTCAAGTTGAAGGCGCCAGGGCCGATAGTTCAATCAGGACCGGGCTTCCCGGTTCTTTTTTCTGCAACCAAAACGAGGTATGGCACGGATATTGTTAGAGAATCAAATTTTCTCTTGATTTTTCTTTTCGCCCCGGGGTAAAAGAACAGCACTTTTGCGTCACTGGCGCATGCTTTCTAAGGAAAAAGCAAAGGAGGGGACGATGCGTTCCTTTAGAAAACATGGCGATTTTTTTGTCGAACCTCTCAACCGCCGCTCCTTTCTGAAGCTGGGTATTTTCGGTTCCGCCCTGTTGGCGTTGCCGTGCAAGGCCATCGCAGCGCTCGAACCGGTGATCTCCCCCGAAATCATCGGCTCTCCGGGGTGGAAGGACGAGGCCGGTCTCATCATGGAGCCGAGCGAGGAGCGAAGGCTCCACCTCTACAGCACCAACACGGGCGAGACGTTCAACCGGGTCTACTGGGCCGACGGGGAGTACATCCCCGAGGCGCTCGAGGAGGTTAATTTCCTGCTTCGCGACTACCGGGCCAACCTCGTCAAGGAAATCGACCCCAACCTGCTCGACCTTCTGCACAATCTCAACCAGAAACTCGAAAACGACACTCCCTTCCACGTCATCTCCGGTTACCGCTCGCCCAAGACCAATGCGGCCCTGCGCAAGCGCAACCGCCGCGTGGCGCGTCAAAGCCTGCACATGTCCGGCATGGCGGTGGACCTCCGGGTGCCCGACGTGCACGTCAAGCACCTCTGCAACGCGGCCCTCGAGATGCGCTGCGGCGGGGTCGGGTACTACTCGAAGCGAGGGTTCGTGCACCTTGACGTGGGCGACGTCCGAACCTGGCAGGACGGCAGGAGAAGAAGGAAGAAGGCGAAGAAAGCCTGAGCGGCCTGACGGCCGCGGGGTTCGGGACTCGGGGTTCGGGTCTCGGGAAATCGAAGAGGAATCAAACAGCCTGCTAGGGCTTTGCGGCCCCGGCAGGCTTTGCTTTTTGCTGAAGGGCCCTGTCGAGCCGCTCGTCGCGGCGGTAGATGTCTTCCAGGAAGTGCACCGTGCCGTCCCCGTTTCCCCAGGCCGTGAAGTAGAGAATGTGCACGGAGATCGGTTTGGGCAGATAGGCCACCGTCGTTTCCTTCGTCTTCAGCGTCTCTTCGATCTTCTTGCGCGACCATTCCTTGCTGCCCCTCATGACGAAATCCGCCATCTCCATGGGCTTTTCGATGCGGATGCAGCCGTGGCTGAACTCCCGGCGCTCCTTCCGGAACAGCTGCGGGTCGGAGGTGTCGTGCAGGTAGACGCTGTGCTTGTTGGGGAACATGAACTTGATCCGGCCCAGCGGGTTGCGCGGCCCGGGCTCCTGGCGGAGCCGGTAAGGGAAGTTGTTCTCCGAGAGCGCCGACCAGTCGACGGAGCCCGGGTCGACCATCTCGCCGTTGGCCCCCGCCTTGAAGACCCTCATATTCTCCTTCGCAAAGAAAGCTTTCGGGTCCTTCCGGATTTTCTCCAGCGTCTCCTCCGTGGCGATGCTGTGGGGGACGTTCCAGTACGGGTTCATCTCGACGTAGGTCATCTTCCCGCTGAAGACGGGCGTCTTCTGGAAAGCCGTCCCCACGATGATCTTCATGGTCAGGGCGGGGGTCTCGTTCTCGACGACCTCGAGCCCGTATCCGGCGATGTTCACCAGGATGTAGGGGTTGCCCAGGTTCTGGGGAAGCCAGCGCCAGCGCTCCAGGTTCAGCTCGATCTGCCGGACGCGTCTCTCCGCCGTCACGTTGAGGGCCCGGAGCGTGCGGGCGCCCACGATGCCGTCGTCGAACAGGCCGTGGCTCAGCTGGAACCGCTTCACGGCTGCCTCGAGGGCCTCGTCGAAGACGTCGCTCGCGGCGTCTGCCGCCGCCGACATCTCGCCGGTCACCTTGAGGCGGGCCCGGAGAGCGGGCACCCGCTCGTTCTTCATCCCTTTCTCGAGCCTGCCGTCGCCGGGGACCGCGGGCCATCCGCCCCTCTCGGCCAGCGCCCGGTAAACGACCAGCGCCGTCTTGAGACGGCCGTAGCCCGGCTGAGCCGGCATGAGGCTCTTGATGCTCCCCTCGACGTCGCCGCCTGAAAGGGCCTGTGTCAGATGCTTTGCCAGGTTGAACCGCGAGGGATAGATCGTCCACTCGTCGGCGTGGAGCGTTTCGGGGTTGACGCGGCCGTTGAGCAGGTGCGCGGCGTAGACCAGGTAGGCGTCGGACAGCAGGAATTCCAGGGCCAGGACCCTTCCCGCGTCAGGCCGTTCGTTCCGGGCGAGGATCTGGCGGATATCGCCGAGGGCCGTCTCGATCCGGTCGAGGTGATAGTCCTTCGGCTGGAGGCCTTCGGCGTCGGCCGACCGGATCGCCCGCGCGAGGGTGTCCGCCACGGGCAGCGGTGTGCCGTCCCGTGTCCAGGCAGGCTCGTACTTGCGCATCTGGTAGAAGCGGGTGACCGATCCGGGGTTGCACCGCGGTTCGCCGGTACAGACGGTCTTCCGGACGGCGCCGGACTTGACGGCCATCTCGAGGCTCTTGCGGGTATCGTCCGGAGGGGTCTGGGCCAGGGCGCTGTTCGCAAAGAGAGCGGCGAGGGCGACGAGCAGGGAAAGCCGGAGAAGATGTCGGGTTTGTGCGGGAATCATCGCGGTTCGGGATTGCAAAATTTGTACAAAAAAACCGCCGGTTGCCACCGGCGATCGCAGCGGTTCAGGGCCTACGACGCTCGTGAAAGCCTTATACTCGTGTCGGCGGGAAAAGTCGACAGGTTTTTTCTGTACTCAACGGTTTTTCTCCAGGGCGGCCACCTTCGCCAGGTAGGCCTCCATGTCGAACTTGCGCCTCAGCCCCGCGTCGTTCATGTAGCGGATCTTGCCGAAGACCTTCCGCTCGGGCCAGGCCCGGTCGTGCTTTCCGAAGCACCAGGCCACCCCGGCGAAGCTGTTGGGGTCGCGCCCGTCGAGCTCGTAGCGGTTGTTGAGCCGCAGGGCCGTGCGGAAGGCTTCCTCCGGGGTGCGGCTCCACTCGAGGATCTTCTTGCCCCAGTACATGCGCATGTAGTTGTGCATCCTGCCCGTGAGGACCATCTCGCGCTGCGCGGCATTCCAGTAAGGGTCGTGGGTCTCGGCGCGCTCCCACCGGCCCTCGTCGTACAGGTATTCCCGGCGGTCCCTGGCATGGGCGGCCAGGGTTCTCCTCGCCCAGCCGGGGAGGCTCTCGTACTCGTCGTAACGCCCGTTGTAGAGGGCGAAGTTGATGCCCAGCTCGCGCCGCACGATGAGCTCCTCCAGGAACGCCTCGCGCGCCGCGGCGGGGACGGCCTTCTCCCCGGAGATGCGCAGCGCGACGGCGAGGGGCGAGATCTGGCCGAAGTGCAGGTAGGGGCTGAGGCCGGATGCGTAGTCGAGGCCCGGGTCGTTTCGCCGGTCGCCGTAATGGCGCAGCTTCCCGGCGACGAAGACCTCCAGGCGGGCGCGGGCCGCGGCCGCGCCCCCGCGCATCGCGATGACGGGAGGCACCGTGCGGTCGATCTTCATCGAGCGGGAGAGCGCTGTGAAATCCTCCGCGGCGTCGACGTCGAGGCGCAGGGAAAGGGAATCCTTCCGGACCGGCCGTTCCTCGAGAGGTGCCAGGTATCCCTCGAGGACCCTGTGCAGCTTGGGCCTGAAGGTGCCCGCCGTGTACTCCTCCTTCGGCGAGGCCGTTTCCGCGGGCACGACGACGTCGGATTCCACCTGCACGACGGCGCAGGGGGCGTTGGCCGCGACATGGCTGCGCCACTGCCGCTGGATGCGCAGGTACCCGCGGTCGGCCACGACGAGGGCCGCCTCGCCGGCCAGCTCCACGGCGGCCCGCTCGGGCGAGCGGTGCTGGAGCACGAAGCGGATTCCCCTGTCCCTCAGAGCGGTGCGAACCTCCCCGAGCCCCTCGAGCATGAAGGCGTAGTGCCGCAGGTTGGCCTCGGGGAACCGGTCGGTGAGGCCGAAGGCGACAACGACAGGCAGATGGAGGGCGTTGGCCTCGCCGATGGCATGCTCGAGGGCGTGGTTGCACTCGACCCGCTGGGAGGCCTGCATCCAGTACAGGACGTAGCGGCCGTCCTGGATGCTCCGGCGGTTCAGGGGCTGGATGCGCGAGGGGTGGATCATGGGCGGTACTCCCGGAAGTCGATTTTGTGCCGGATCGCGTCCGCCCTCCGCCGGAGGGCCTTTGCGTCGGCCGCCGCGAGGCGGTCGGCGTTTCGGAGTTGAAGGCCCATCCGGGGGTTGCGGGCGAGCCGTGCCCGGTTCCTCAGAAGAAAATCCCAGTACAGGACGGAGAAGGGGCAGGGCGACTCCCCGTCCGTCCGGGCGGGGTCGTAGCGGCATGCCCGGCAGTAGTTGCTCATCCGGTCGATGTACTTCCCCGTGGCGGCGTAGGGCTTGGAGGCCATGATGCCGCCGTCGGCGAACTGCGACATGCCCAGCGTGTTCGGCAGCTCCACCCATTCGACGGCGTCGACGTAGACGGCAAGGTACCAGCGATGGACCTCCCGGGGTGCAACGCCCAGCAAGAGGGCGAAGAGCCCCGTCACCATGAGGCGCTGGATGTGATGGGCGTAGCCGTACTCCAGGGTCTGGCCGATCACCTCCCGCAGGCAGCTCATCTCCGTGTCCGCCGTCCAGTAGAACCTCGGCAGGGGATGCGATGCCTCCAGGGCATTCATCCCGATGTAGCCGGGCATGTGGCGCCAGTAGACGCCCCGGGCATACTCCCTCCAGCCGATTACCTGCCGGATGAACCCTTCGGCGCAGGCAAGCGCCGCAGCCCGTTGCCCGTAGGCTTCGGAGGCGGCCTGCACCGCCTCCCGCGGGTCGAGCAGTTTCAGGTTCATCGACGAGGAGAGTCGCGAGTGGAACAGCCAGGGCTGGCCGGTCCAGAGCGCGTCCTGGAAGGGCCCGAAAAGCCAGAGACGGTTTGCGACGAAATCTCTCAGGGCCTTGCCGGCTTCCCCGGGGGTGACGGGCCAGTCGAAGTGCCGGAGACTTCCCGGGTGACCGGCAAAACGGTGTTCCGCCAATTCGATGACTTCGCGGGTGATCGCATCGGGCAGGAAGGAAACGGGTGCGGGGACCTTGCCCGGCCCTTCCCTCGGGAAGGCCCCCCGGTTGTCGGCGTCGTAATTCCAGCGGCCGCCCTCGGGCTCGCCCCCTTTCATCAGGAGGCCCGTCCTGCGGCGCATCTCCCGGTAGAAGAACTCCATGCGTAGCTGCTTTCTTCCCCGGGCGAAACGGTCGAAGTCGTCATGGGAGGCGAGGAAGTGCCGGTCCTCGCGGATCTCGAGATCGGCCCCCGCCTTTTTCGCCGCGACCCTGATGTCTTCGCGCACCCGCCATTCGCCCGGCTCGACGATGACGAGCTTCCGAGGCTTGAGGCGCAAGGCGGACTCCTCGAGTTCCAACGCCAGAGTGCCGCGGTTTTCCGGGTCTTCGAGACGGCGGTAGTGCACGCGCGCCCCTTCGGCTTCCAGGGCCTTACGGAAGTGGCGCATGGCGGAGAGGAAAAGCACGATCCGGGCCTTGTGGGACGGCACGTGCCCGGCCTCGGCCGCCGCCTCGGCCATCCAGGCGGCGTCGAGTCTCTCGTCGAAGCCGTCGAAAGCCGACGAGCGCCGGTCAAGCTGGTCGCCCAGGACGAGCACCAGGTTTCGGAGCGGCCCCGGCCCGCTAGCGGAGGTACGTCGTCTTCTCACGGAAGTCCTTTCGCTTCGCCGCCGCCGCGGATGCGGGCCTGCCGACGCAGAGCAGGGCGACGGGGTCCTTGCCGGCGTCGAGCCCGAGGATCGGCCGCACCGCAGCGGCCTCGTACAGGGAGAACCACAAACTCCCCAGGCCCAGGGCATGGGCCGCGAGCATCATGTTCTGAACGGCCGCCGAGCAGCCCTCCAGGTATCCCCGGCCGGTCCCTTCATCGAGGAACAGGTCGGCGCCGCTTTTCTTCGGGTCGCCCACGACCGCGATGAGAACGGGGGCCTCCTTCACGAAGTCGATGGGGAATTTCTCCAGCCACTTCCAGCCGCTTCGCTCGAAGAGCTTCTTCTTGCAGACCTCGCTTTCGGCAAAGATCCGCTCCTTGATGCCGGGGCTCGTGACGACGATGAACTCCCAGGGCTGCTGGTTGGCGGGCGACGGGGCCCAGTTGCCAGACTCGAGGATCTTCTCGATGTCCGCGTCGCTCACCGCCTCGGGATGGAATTTCCGGCAGCTTCTGCGTCCGGTGATGGCATCGAATACATTCATCATGGCCCTCCTTTGCTGTGGGTTGTCGAAAGTGCATCCATTATCGAGTCAGAAGGTGAGAGGGTAAGAGGGTAAGAAGGTGAGAAAGTTGGATGAGACTGTAAACATCTGTTCTTGCTTCTCCCACCTTCTTACCTTCTCACCCTCTTACCTTCTCCGCGCGTTGCTGCATGAACGCAGCTACAGTGAGGCAGGACGGGATCCATTAAAGGAATCCATGCCGCGCCAGGAACCCCAAGACCGCCTCCCGGAACGCCTCGGGGTTGTCCAGGTGAGCCGGGTGCGCCGCCTTCGGGATCTCGGCGAGTTCGCCCGCCGGCAGGGCCCGGACCATCCGCTCCGCCGCTTCGCGCCCGAGGACGCGGCTCTCGGTGCCGCGGATCACGAGAGTCGGGCATCGGATTTCGGCCAGGCGGCCCCTGAGGTCGTAATGGTCGAACCGGGCGAGGATCTCCCGGTCATATGTCCGGTGCCATCGGTCCCCCTTCCGGGCGAGGGCCCTCGACGCCAGATCGCGCAGGTGCTCCCGCCGGGCGTAAGGGGCGTTCCGGGCGATCTCGTCGACGTAGTCTTCCGGGGAGGCGTAGGCGTCCGGGAGACTTTTGTACAACCCGAGGAGGTACTTGCGGTTCCAATCCGGCGGAAAGGGTTCGATGTCCACATGGATGAGGGCTGCAACCCTTTCGGGGTTGAGTGCCGCGTAGAGGCTTGCATGCAGCGCCCCCATGGAGTGTCCCAGCAGGATCAGGCCGTCGAGGCCTAGGATGTCGATCGCGGCGGTTAGATCGCACAGGTAATCCTCGCACCGGTAAGCCGGCGGAACGGCCCAGTCGCTGTCGCCGTGCCCGCGCTGGTCCATGGCCAGGACCCTGAAGGATTTCGCTAGGCCGGGCGCCAGGAGATCCCAGGTGCGGGCGTTGTCCCCCGTGCCGTGAAGAAGGAGCAAGGGCCTGCCGGCGCCCCGGTCCAGGAGGTGAATCCGCAGGGCGCCGAGTTGAAGGTAGTGCTCGGCCGGCTGGCGGTCGACCGGGGATGTACCGCCCCCCCTCATGAGGATTGCCGCGATCGGGACGTCGGCTGCGGAAAAATCGTAGGATTTCAAGTCGGAAGGCCTGACCCACAGGATCTCCTCGTGGTCGTGGAGGCGAAAGTCCCCCGAGAGGTGGGTCACCCGGTAGGCCATGAGGTCGATCGTTCCATGGGGATAGGCATGGAGGCTGCGGCCGACGAGGGGGCCTACGGCGATGTCGATCCCGAACTCTTCCCGCATCTCCCGGCGCAGGCAGGCTTCCGGCGTCTCCCCCCTCTCGAGTTTACCGCCCGGGAATTCCCACTTGTTCTCCATGCGGTCCCCCCGCTTGCGACGGGCGATGAGAACCCTTCCGTCCCTCTCCATCACCGCGGCGGTCACCGTGGTTCCCTTGAAGGTAGTTCCGACTGAAGTCATCCTGGTCGAATCCCGGCGATCCGCCCATCGCTTCCAAGGCAAAAAACCTTGAATCGAGTGGCGTTCTATGAAATAAAAAGCCTCTCTTTGTAGTTAGCCCTACAAATAATGTAGGACAGGTGCCATGAGAAAATGGATATGGGGGCTGCTCTATCTCCTGAGCATCCTTCTGGGCAATGCCTTCGTCATCTGGTTTGGGATCGTGACCGTTGCCGGCCTCTCCTTTCCGGCCGGTGTCGTCTGGATCGGACTAACCTTTTCATTACGCGACTTTGTCCAGCGTTACTGGGGCGACTGGGCCACCTGGGCCTGGATGATCGCGGCCTCCCTGATCACCCTGTTTTTCAATCTCGAGATCGCGCTTGCCTCGATGGCCGCCTTTTTCGTGTCCGAAAGCCTGGACTGGCTCTTCTTCCGCGTATTGAAGCGCTCCTTCGCCTCCAGGGTGGTCTGGTCCAACCTTGTCTCCTGCCCGGTGGATTCCCTCGTCTTTGTCCTGCTGGCCTTCGGGCCCGTCTGGCCCGCCATCGTGGGACAGGCGATTATCAAGTATATTTCAGGTCTTATGGTTTTGCCGTTTATCCTTGCCCGCCGAACATCCCCCGTCGTGTCCGCCTGAGAGACCATCGATAAACGCCCTCCCGCAGCGGTTGCCTCGCCCCTTGTCGGCCAGCGCATGACCGTTTTGGGCTCTTCATCCACTTTATTTCATAATTATCGCAACAACCGGCATGTGTTGTCACGCTTGTTGCATACTCAATAAAGCGAAATCGATAACCTGAAACCCCATTTATCTCTCTCTGGGTGCCAGTTTCCCCTCCTTCACCTGGCACCCAATCTTTTTTTTTGCCCCTTTTCTTTTGTCTTTACAAGGTCTCCGTTTTATCAGATATAAATACGGTCATGCGCGGCGGGCGCAAATTCAAAGATACCGGCGGCAGGGCTCGTGGGGCTTCTTGAAGGCATAGAAAAATCGCTTGTCCGTCGGCTGATGAAAAGCTCAGGCAAGCAACCCTTTCTCATCGTGCTCCTCATTATCTTTCTCTCCATGAACAAGAAGGGAAAGAAGAAGAGCGAACCCGAAAGGGACGAAAACTACTGGCGCGTCATTGGAGGTTTGTGACGGAAATTTGTCATTTTAGCCGGCGCCGTCGCCGATTAATTGACGCCTCCCCATCTTCTCTCCCCCATCCCCCTACCGCATCATGACGCACGACAGGTTCAGAAGCCTCGTCACTGCCTCTTCCGTGACGGGTTTGCGGAATATCTCCCGGCCCTGCCTGCATGCGAACTGCCCGTCCCGCCAGAAGACACCGATGGGGATACGCTTCCCCCAGCTTTCCGCCAGGCGGATGGCCTCGTACCGGTCCCCCGGTTGCTTTTCCAGTTTGTAGACCCGCCCGCGATACCAGGCGTAGGTGTTCACCTTGTTGAAGCTCACGCAGGGCTGAAGGATGTCGACGACGGACGGTCCTTTGAAGAGGATCGCTTCGCGAAGGACCTGCTCCATGTGCTGGGGGTCTCCGGCAAAGGTCCTTGCCACGAAGGGCGCCCCCGCGACGAGGGACAGCGCAAGCGGGCTCAGCGGTGTGTTCTCGTTTCCCCGGGGGGCGAGTGCATTCTTCGTCCCCAGGTCCGTTGTCGGGGAACTCTGCCCCTTCGTCAGCCCGTACACCTTGTTGTCACACACGAGAATCGTGATGTCGAGCCGTCGCCGGATCGTGTGGAGGAAGTGATTTCCGCCCTCGCCGTAATGGCACCCGTCTCCCGAGACGGCGATGACCGTCAGATCGGGTCGTGCCAGTTTGATGCCCACGGCGAGCGGGAGCGACCGGCCGTGGAGGCCGTTGAAATAGCTGTAGGGCAGGTAGTGGGGCATCTTCGCCGCCTGCCCGATTCCCGACGTGAGGACGATGTTCCTTTGCGGGACCGGCAACTTCCGGAGAACCTTCTCGAGGGCGGCCCGGATCGGGAAATCCCCGCACCCCGGGCACCAGGCGATGTCTTGCTTCTGCATGGGGTTTCTCCTTCCCGATTCCGTCAACCCAGGATCTTTCTGACCCGTTCGACCAGTTCCGCAACGGTGAAACACTCGCCGTTGCATTTCAGGATCCGGTGGGCGGCCTTCAGGCCCAGTTCGCGCCGGAGCAGCCTTTCGAACTGTCCCGTGGCGTTGTTTTCGATACAGATCAGCCTCTTGCGGGCAAGCCCGCGGGCCATCGGCGGGGTGAGCGGATAAACCTGACCGAAGTGCGCAGCCGACACGGCAGCCCCCTCGGCCCGGAGGGTCTCGACCGCCTCGCTCACGATCTGCCGGTTCGAGCCCCACGAAACGAGGACGGTTGCCGCCCGCCGATCCCCGATGCGGGTGGGCAGCACAGCCTCCTTACGCAGCCCCTCGAGCTTCCGGAGCCGCTTTTCGACCATCCGTACCCTCAGACCGAGGACTTCCGTGATCTTGCCGTCTTCCGTGTGCTCGTCGGAGTCCACCTCGACGCGGGCCTCGGAGAGGCCCGGGAAGGTCAGCGGCGAGACCCCGCTGTCCGTGATTTCATAGCGCCGGTAGCCCGCCCCGAAGACGGGGTACTCGCGCCGGAGGATTTTCGTCGGCACGCGGCCTTCCAGGACCTGGACGGAGTCGGCCAAGTACTGATCCGTCAGGATGAACACGGGGATCTGCCAGCGGTCGGCCACGTCGAAGGCCCTACGGGCAAGCGAGATGGCCTCCTCGATGGACCCCGGCGCGAAAATCACGCGCGGGAACTCCCCGTGGCCTGCGTGGAGGACAAATTCCAGGTCCCCCTGCTCGGTCCTCGTGGGGAGGCCCGTGGCCGGCCCGGGCCGCTGGGCATCGATCATGACGATCGGCGTCTCCGTCATGCCGGCAAGCGAGACCCCTTCCGTCATCAGGGCGAACCCCCCGCCGGATGTGGCCACCATGGACCGAAGTCCCGCATAGGAGGCCCCGAGGGCCATGTTCAGCGCCGCGATCTCGTCTTCGGCCTGCTCGAAATGAACGGGGATCTCCCCGGCGACGGAGGAGAAGTAGTGCAGGATCGACGTGGCGGGGGTCATGGGGTATCCCGCTGCGAACTGGCAGCCCCCCAGGAGAGCCCCGAGGGCAAGGGCCTGGTTACCGTCGAGCTTGCAGTGATCCCCTGCCTTCGGGGAGAGGGCCTTTCGGCCTTCGATCCCCCAGCGGGCGGCAAACTCCCTGCCTTTCGCCAGCGCCTTGCGGGCCGGCTCATCGGGTGCCGTCGCCAGCGTCGCCACAGGGTCGGCGCCGAGGCAGGCGAGGATCAGGCCTGCCAGGATAGGGCTCGTGGCCGTCACCTCTTGAAACGCATCCTTAGCCTCCGCTTCGATCTGCCCGATCCGGTCCGTTCCGATGAAGACGCCCCCCTCCCGCAGGGAAGGTCGATGCCTCCGCTCCGTCTCTGCACCGTCCATGGCGATCACCATGTCCCAGAGCTTTCCGCTGAGGGCGTGAACGGGCCGTTCGGCGACGCGGATCATGTGGTGGTTGTGGCCGCCCCGGATCCGCGACATGTAGTTCTTGGTCGCGAAGAAATGATACCCCAGTCTCGAGAGAGTCTCCGAGAGCTCGAGCTCCACGGAAAACATCCCCTGTCCGGCCTCCCCGCCGATCAGAACATTGAATTCCATGATGACCTCCCGCTGACCTGTGCCGGCCGCGAACGGAACTGGATGACGGCTCCCCGCCGCAGGGCGGCGGAATCGGTCCCGGAAGCCCTGGCTTCATGGGCCCCCCGAGGATGCAGCCGTCAGGAGAGACCCTCTCGCTCCATTTCCACGATGAGGTCCCGGTAGGTTTTTTCGAGCAGGGACTCGAGGATCTGGTTTTTCTTCCACGAGGGGAACCAGTCGATGTCCGCGGCGCTTTCCGCGACGACGCGTTCCCGCTGCTGCCAGAATCTCTCCTGAATGGCCGAGGCCTTCTCCTGACCGTGTTTTTCCTGGTACTGCATCAGGGCGTGGAGGAACTTTTCTCGCGTGGAGCCTTCCATGGGAATCCCTCCTCCGGGGTCTGTTGCGCGCAGAGATGAAAAAGGGGGTTGAGGGAAGATCGTGTCGGAAAAGGGCGGGGCGGCCGCCCTCCCGAGGCCGCCGCCCCGTTGCATGCTTCGTTTATTTCAGAAACTTGGGCGGCCCGTTCACCGGGAAACCCGCCTTTTCGAGAGAATCGACAATCTTTTCGATGGTCGTTTTCTCATCATCGAATTTTATGATCGCCATGTGGGTGAACTCGTTGATCTCCACTACATTTGCCTTTGCAATGTTTTCGATGGTCCAACTGACCCTCTCCCGGGTGAAGGGTCAGGAACAGTCGGGCAGCATGAGTTGAACGACTCTCTCCTTGGCCATCGCCGTCGAGGCGCCGACCAGGATTGCGAGCATAACCGCAATCAGCACGAACAGGCATGATCTTGATCTCATGGGCGAACCTCCTTTTTAATATGCGGATATCTTAAACACTCCGGAGGCCAAAATCCACACAAAAGATCACCAGGCGGGCCGTCTCCATGCCCGGCTTTTTCGCGAGCCTCTCGACGATGATGAACCGCGTCGGGACTTGTCGGGCGATCGCAGCGGCCTAGGGGGAGAAGAGGATTTTCAGGATTTCCATGAAGTGGGGCGAGTCCGGCGCTCCCGTCACGTTTCGGTCGAGGCGCTGCTGGAGGAGGCAGCATTCCCTGTCGGGTTTGGGGGTATGCCCCATGGGACACCCACATCACAGTGGACTGCTGAAAACTACCTGTCTGCCAGCCCAGATGAGCAAGTCACCATGCAGGTAACGTTATTGTTACGCGCAGCGGCAAGTCCTTTTCGGTTTGCCTCGGGCAGCCGGTCGTGCTATTTTTCGAGGCAGCGACTCGAAGAGGTGTCGAATGAAAAGGCGGGATTTTCTGAAGTGGACGGCGGTTTCCTCGGCGGGGCTGGCGCTGCCCGGCAGCCTCTCCGCGCTGGGGCGGATCGCGCAAGCCGCCCAGGGGCCCGATCTGGTCGTGGCCAGGGGGTCCGCGACGCCGCAGACCGTGCGCGCGGCCCTGGACGCTTTGGGTGGGATGAAGCGCTTCATCGCCAGGGGCGACGTCGTCGTCCTGAAGCCCAACATCGGGTGGGACCGCAGCCCCCAGTACGCCGCCACCACCAACCCCGACGTCGTCGGCGCCCTGGCGAAGCTCTGCTACGAGGCCGGTGCGAAAAAAGTCCGCGTCTTCGACAACACCGTGAACGACGCAAGGCGCTGCTACAGGCAGAGCGGGATCGCCGACGCGGCCGCCGCCGCCGGCGCCGAGATGGTCTACATGGACAGCCGGAAGTACCGGGACGTCAAGCTCAACGGGACGGCCCTGAAGTCCTGGCCCCTGTACGGCGAGATCTTCGAGGCGGACAAGGTCATCAACGTCCCCATCGCCAAGACCCACAGCCTCTCGGGGCTCACCCTGGGCATGAAGAACTGGATGGGCGTCATGGGGGGGGTGCGGTTCCGCGTCCACCAGCGTCTCGACGAGAGCCTGGTCGATCTCATCCGGGTCATCAGGCCGACGCTCACGGTGCTGGACGCCGTCCGCATCCTCACGGCCAACGGGCCCACCGGGGGCGACCTCGGCGACGTGAAGCGTCTCGACACCGTCGTCGCGGGCACGGACCAGGTGGCCGTCGACTCCTTCGGGGCAACCCTGTTCGGGATGAAGGGAAGCGATCTCGAGCACGTCAAGCTCGCCGCCAGGGCGGGCCTCGGGGTCATGGACCTCTCGAAACTCCAGATCAGGAGGATCGGTGTCTGAGTTGACTGTGACGAGAGCGCGACGCATCGTCCAGGGCCTGTTTCTCGCCCTATTCCTCTTTCTCTTCATCCAGACGGAGTCGAAGGGGACCGACGAGCTGGGCTGGCCCGTCAAGCTCTTTCTCGACTTCGACCCGCTGATCTTCCTGACGACCTTCCTCGCCTCCCACCGCGTGGAGGGGCTCTTCTGGCTGTCGCTCCTTCTCGCGGCGCTCACCGTCGTGCTCGGACGATTTTTTTGCGGCTGGGTCTGCCCCCTGGGCACGCTGAACAATCTCGCAGGGAGCCTGCGGGAAAAAAAGCCAAAGCCGCCCGGGCCCGGCTGGTTCAGATTCAAGTATTACGTCCTCATCGGCCTTCTCGCATCGTCGCTCTTCGGCGTGCAGCTTGCCGGGCTCCTGGACCCCATTTCGCTCACCATCCGCACCTTCTCGCTGGCTCTCTACCCGGCGGCGAGCTACGCCGTCACGTCCCTCTTCGACGCGATATACCGGATTGACCTTCCCCTCGTCACGCCCGCCTCGGAGGCCGTCTACGGCCTGCTGAAAAAGTCTGTCCTGCCCTTCCAGCAGCCCTGGTTTGCGCAGGGGACCTTCGTCGGCCTTCTCTTCCTCGGCGTCTTGGCCCTCAACCTCGTGCAGCGGCGCTTCTGGTGCCGGTTCCTCTGCCCGCTGGGGGCGCTGCTGGGGCTGCTGTCCCGCCGGTCTGTCCTGCGCCGCAGCGTGAGCGAGGAGTGCGACTCCTGCGGGGCCTGCGTCGGGGTGTGCCAGGCCGACGCCTTGCCCGCCGGCAAGGACAGGTGGCGGGCCTCGGAGTGCCTCGTGTGCAACAACTGCGACGACGTGTGCCCGAAGAACGCCGTGAGCTTCGGCCTGTTGAAGGGTCGCCCCCGGGGGGGCCTCGACCTGGGGAGAAGAAACGTGATGGCCTCGTTTTTCGCGGGGGCCTTCGCCGTGCCGCTGCTGCGCATCTCGCCGCTTGCCCGGCCCCGGATGTCCGACGCGGGGCTCATCCGGCCGCCCGGCTCGCTGGGGGAAGCGGTCTTTCTCCAGCGCTGCGTGCGCTGCGGGGAGTGCATGAAGGTGTGCATCACGGGGGGTCTGCAGCCGACCCTGCTGGAGGCCGGTCTGGAGGGGCTCTGGACGCCGGTCCTCGTGCCGCGGATCGGGTACTGCGAGTTCGGATGCACCCTCTGCGGCCAGGTCTGCCCCACGGGGGCTATCCGGAAGCTTCCCCTGGAGGAGAAACAGCAGGTGCGGCTGGGGCACGCCGCCATCGACAAGGGCCGCTGCCTGCCGTTTGCCCACGCCACCCCCTGCATCGTCTGCGAGGAGACCTGCCCGACGCCGAAAAAGGCGATCTGGCTCGAGGAGGTCACGGAGAAGGACCGCGACGGCCGGTCGATCCGCCTGCAGCAGCCCCATGTGGACCTCACGATGTGCATCGGGTGCGGGGCCTGCGAGAAGCACTGCCCCGTCGTCGGCCGGCCCGCCATCTATGTCACGAGCGCCGGGGAATCGCGCACGGAGGAGCATCAGCTTCTCCTGCAGCCGCCGGCCGGTGCGCCCTACAAGTAGAGCGGGTTCGTGGAGGGGCGATCCGGGAGAATGGCCGGGGAAGAAGGGAAGAGGCTGAACGAAAACCCCCGCAGGCGGTTGCCGGCGGGAGTTTTCGTTCTTTCGCTTCGATGTCGATTACTTCTTCGTTTTCTGCAGTTCCCTGTAGTGCTTGATGATGACGAAGATCCCCTGGTCGAAGACGCGGATCGTGCGGTTGAGCGTCTCCACGGCACGGTGCGCGTCGATGGCGGTGACGAAGAGGGCCTGGAAATCCGCATAGAGCCAGATGTGGCGCCTCATCATGATCAGGGCGTAGATCGCCTCCTCCATCGGGACCCCTTTCCGGAAGCTCTCCTCGGCGTAGTCGGCGAAGTATTTCTCCAGCTTCTTGTACGGTTTTTCGTCGAAGTAGACGACCCGGAAGTTCTTGTAGAAATCCAGGGCGAAGTTGGTGCAGTCGTCCTCTTTCCGGGCATGGAACCAGGGCGTGTGCGGGTTCGTCCGGACGGCCTTGCACCACTGGGCGGCGATCTTGTCGGCATGCCGTTCCGTCACTTCCAGCAGCTTGTCGGCGAATGCGTACATGAGTTTGCTCCTTCCTGAAGATGTGGGTCGTTGTCGGTTGGAAACGGCCGAACGAATCGGCGCGGGATGGAGAAAGCATCAGGAGAAGTGGCCGCGCGGACGGTCGGAGATTCTCCCGCAGTGCCGACGACTCGATTGCGGGTTCCCGGTGAATCGGGTCCCTGACGTGCTGCCGGGAACGGACGCGGGGAGGAGGACCGGGTGCCCCGGGCAGGAAAGCCTGCCGCATCAGGCCATCAGGTCGATGAGCCCCCCCTTGCGGGGCTTTGTGCCGACCTCGAGGACGCCCTCCCGCGAAAGACGGTAGAAGGGGGATTCGTCAGCCCGGAGAGCGGCCTGGCACAGGTCGATGACGACCGCGCCATGCACTTCATCGTGGACAAGGACAAACCCCTCGGCGGCAACGCGCGGCAGAGGAGGTGCATGCCCCCTGCGGCCTTCGCCGGATCCCGCGGCGATCAGCGCCCCTGCCGCGGCATGGCCCTGCTGCGGGATCGTCCGATCCGGGTTTCCCGTCCAGGTTGTCCCTTCGATCCTCATGAATTCCCACTGCCGTGGCCCCTCCGTCGAGGAGAGACCCGTCCGTCCGTCCGGAAGCCCTTACCTGATCGTGCCTTTGCGTTCAGACCTGCTTCTTCGAGAAAAAGTTGATGAGGAAGTCGGTCTGTGCCGGCGAAAGGTCATATTTCAGCGCCGCCTCCTCGATGAGCTTGCTCTTCGGTTTTCCCGTTTCCAGATTGTCGGAGATCCACTTGATGGCCTTCCTGATCTCCTCGCCCTCGGGCATCATCTGAGACATCGTTTTTCCCCTCCCCTCGAAAAATGGCCGGCCGCCGTCACCGGGAGCCCGTCGCGCTTGTTAATATAATGAAAAGGCTCGGTTTTGTAAAGGAAATACCTAGATCCCGCTATTGGCAAAACCCGCGTTTTCCGGTATGGTTTATCATCCTGGGTCAGGGGAGGATGCACGATGGCCGCTGCCGTCTATTTTTCCGAGAAATTCAGCGAGGATACAATCATCAGACTCTTCGAGAGAGCCATGGCCGACACGGCCGGAAGGGTCGGGAAAGGGGATCGCGTAGCCGTCAAGCTGCACTTCGGGGAGGAGGGGAATACCCGTTTCGTCTCCCCGGCGAACCTGCAGCCTCTTCTTGCCTGCCTGGCAAAACACAACACCAATCATTTCCTGACCGATGCCAATGCCCTGTACCGCGGCAGGCGCCACAACGCGACGGACCACCTGGAGATCGCCCGAAAGCACGGCTTCTATGCCCTGGGGGTGCCCGTCCTCATTGCCGACGGCGAGAAGGGCGAGGAGGAGGCGGAAATCCCGGTGGCGGGAAGGATCTTTCGGAGAGTCCGGATCGCCCGCCTCATCGCCGAGGCCCGGGCCCTCGTCGTCGTGTCCCATTTCAAGGGACACATCCTCTTCGGGTTTGGGGGGGCCATCAAGAACCTGGGCATGGGGTGCGGTTCCCGGGCGGGGAAGCTCGAGATGCATTCCACCCTCAAACCCTCCGTGGGCGAGGGCTGCACACTCTGCGGCCGGTGTGTCGAAGTCTGTCCGGCCGACGCGATCCTCCTGGGGGAGGACAAGGCCGCCATCGACCCCGAGAAGTGCGAAGGGTGCGCGAGCTGCATCGCCGCCTGCGAGTTCGACGCCGTCGAGATCCCCTGGATGGCCCTTGCCTCCAGCGCCGTCATGGAACGGACGGCCGAGTACGCTCTGGGGGCCGTCGACGGAAAGCCCTGCATCTGCGTGACCTTCGTTAACAACATCGCGAAGGACTGCGACTGCATGGCCGACAGCGAACTGATCGGGCGCGACGTGGGGATCGTCGCGTCCGTCGATCCCGTGGCCTGCGAGCAGGCCGCCTTCGACCTCGTAAGGGATCGGCACGGAAACGTCGACATCTTCAAGAAAGCGACGCGGATCGACGGGGCCCACATCCTCGGTTATGCGGAGTCCATCGGGCTGGGCAAACGGGATTACGAACTGGTCCGGCTGTGAGGCAAAGGGACCGGGTCGCGCACGAGGTGACGGCCGCGCGATGTCCCGGGTACGGTTCGTGCATCCTCTGTCTGAAGCGCCCGGGCCGGGTCCGGGCAACCTCAACCGTCGGGAATCATGGAAAAAAACGAACTCAACGAGACCAAGACCCGCATCCTGATCGTCGACGACCACGTAGAGCTGAGGGACATGCTCCGGGAGGCGATGGTCATTTCGGGCTATGACTGCCTGACGGCGGGCAACGGCCGGGAGGCACTGGAGTGCCTGGCCGTTCATCCCGTGGACGTGGTCCTGACGGACATCAAGATGCCGGAGATGAACGGCCTCGAGCTCACGGAACACATCAAGCAGAAATATGACGTCGGCGTCATCGTGATGACGGGCTACACCGACGACTTCTCCTACGAGGACATCATCACCAAGGGAGCGAGCGACTTCATGGTCAAGCCCGTGGCCATCCCCGAACTCACTCTGCGGATAAAGCGCGTGGCGAGGGAGAGGGCGCTCCTGAAGGAGCGAAACCACGCCATGGAGAAGCTGCGCGAGAGCGAGCAGCGCTACCAGGAGCTGAGCATTACCGACGGCCTCACGAAGCTCTTCAACTCGCGCCAGTTCTACGCGGTCCTCCACGGCGAGATCGAGAGGTCCAACCGTTACGACCACCCGCTCACCGTGCTCATGCTCGACATCGATGACTTCAAGAAATACAACGACACCTACGGGCACCTGGAGGGCGACCGCGTCCTGTCGAGGTTTGCAGAGATCATCCGCGAGTGCCTCCGCCAGACCGACTCGGCCTATCGGTACGGCGGCGAGGAGTTTTCCGTCATCCTGCCGGCCACGAAGGGAGAGCAGGGGATCATCACGGCCGAACGCGTCCGGCTCGCCCTGAAGAACGAGATCTTCAAGCCGCGCCCCGATATCGAAATCCGGGTCACCGTCAGCATCGGGCTTGCCCAGCACGCCAGGAACGAGGAGATGATGGACTTCCTGCGCCGCGCCGACCAGAACCTCTACAGGGCCAAGGCCGCCGGGAAGAACCAGGTCTGCTTCACGCAGTAGCGCAGAGCCCCGCCCTTTCTTTTTCGCACACCCCATGGACAAGACGGAAAAGGACCCCTGCCTGCAAGGGGGTCATGAGAAGAAGGCGTCGATCTCCTGGAGGAATTGCTGCGGGTCTTCCGTGGCCGAGGCTTTTTGCTCCATGAGGCAGGGGCCGCTGCGGTCCCGGTTGAGCAATACCGGCACGACCTCGCCGGCGGCAATCGGGACCGCGTGCCGCCCGAGAAGCGCCATCGCCCGTTCCGACGCCCTGCGGGTGGCGATCCTGTCGATCATCCCCCCCGTGGCGACGACCAGCTTCGCCGCAGCAAGGCCAATGGCGCGGTCGTGAAGCTCGCAGCCGCTGAAACGGCCCCGGCAGGCCCGGATGCACTCCACGAGCGGCCGAAGCCCTTCCTTCTCGGAGGAAAAGACCATGCGGCCCTCGTGGAATAGGGCCAGGCTGTAGTGGTCGAAGTCGGGCGTCAGCATCCCAGCAACCGCCGCAGGGGCCCCGCGGCCCGGGCGGCCGCCACGGCCCACAGCAGGTTCGAGACGGCCAGGGAAACGGCCAGCCCCCCGATGAAAGGCCAGGGAAGCCCCATGAGGAAGCGGTCGGTGAGGGCGAGCCAGGGGAGCTGGATCGCGAAGGCGAGCATTGCCGCAGCGACGGGCCGGAACCCCCGCTCGGCGAAATACCCCGTGAAAAACCCGAGGAGGGCGTTTCCGAAAAGGATGAAGGGGTTGCCCATGGATGCGGCAACATAGAGGGATCCCACGGACCCCGCTACGAGGCCGGCCCACCGTCCGAGCAGCAGGGCGGCCAGGAAGATCGCCGCCTGGAACAGGTGGATCTGGAAGCCCCATGGCGTGGACAGGTTGATCATTCCCATGAGATTGGGCAGCACGACGAGAACGGCCAGGGCGCCGATCGTCTTTTCGTTCCAGCGGGCTTCGGTTCGCGTCAGGGCTTGGGACATGTCGTAGACCTCCTTCATTGACATCCAACCTTACCACAGCCGGCCGCGGTTTTGCACCGGGTTTGTTTTCCCTCAGGGGTTCTTTTCGATAAAGGACCTGGCGATCCTCGCGGGAAGGGATTCGCGGATGCGCAGCGCGCCGTGGGGGCAGACTTCGAGGCAGCAGAAGCAGCGGATGCACGCGCCGTAGTCGAACCGCAGGCGGCCCCCCTCCTCGGTGATGGCCTTCGCCGGGCAGTAGTCGCGGCACTCCCCGCAGAGCGTGCAGGTCTTGTCATCGGCGGCGGGCTTGCGGACGAGCCGGTCGCGCAGCAGGCTCGCGAGCCTCCCCGAGGTGCGCACGCCGGGAATCTGGTAGTCGTAAACCTCGGGGAGCGTCCCGTCGAGCTCGATCTCGTCCCCGGCCATGCCCATCTCCCGGGCGGCCCGGTTCGTCGGCAGCGCCTCGGGGTCCATGCCGACGAGGGCCGCGGCCATCCGGTCGACGGCGACCGTGTCGGCACTGCCGACGAGAACCCCCAGGCGGCGCGGTCTCCCGCTCTTGCCGGGCCCCTCGCCCTCCATGGCGAGGATGCCGTCCAGGAGGGTCACGGACGGGTTCACCGCACGGCAGATCTGGACGAGGAGGCGGGCGAAGAGGTCGTGGTTGACGCCGACCCGCATGTGCCACTCGGTCTTTCGCAGCCCGACGACGCAGCCGAAGAGGTTCTTCACCCCCAGGGTAAGCTGCATCATCCCGTGGGTCTTGAGCTTGGGGAGATTGATGACGGCGTCCGCGTCCAGGGCGTCTGCGGCCAGGTCGATCCGGCCGAAGGGCTCGCCGATGTCGACCTTCCGGGAGGCCGCGAACTCGGCGCATTCCACGGCGAGGCCCGCCAGGGCCTCGCGGGCCCCGCCGGACTTGAGGATCCTCTCGAAAGATCCCAGGGCCTGGCTGTCGCCGACCCGCACGCGCCCTCCCCTGGCAAGGGCGTACTCGGCCGCCGCGCGGATCACGAGCGGGTGCGTGATCACGGCATCGTCCGGCTTTGCCGGCGAGAGGAAGTTCGGCTTGATCAGCACGCGGCTGCCCGGAATGATCCCGGCGCCCCCGGCGGCATCGAGGATCTCGAAAACCGCCGGTTTCAGCCGATCGTAATCGTACGTCGCCTGCCGGACGATGACTCTGGTCATTTCTTTCCCTGTGCCCTGGTCCCTGGACCCTGACCCCTGCAGCATCATACCAGAGCGCGGCGCCGCGGTGAAGTCCCGGAGTTTCTTGTGTTGGCCCCCCTCCTGTGTTAAGAAGGCCGACGGAGGAATCGATGGCCGTTCCCGGGAATTTCGTTACGCTGACCCACATCGCCATGACGCGTGTCCTGCCGGCCGTGCACCGGTTTCTTGCGGGCTGGAAAGAAAAGGCGCAGAAGATTCCCGACCCCGAGCTCCGGCGCCAGGCCCTCATGAGCATCGGGAACAAGACCTTCCACTGCGAAGGCGGCGGGATCTACACGTTGCTTGCGGGCGATCATGCCCGGGAGACGATGCGCTTCATCGTCGCCTACCAGACGATCAGCGACTACCTCGACAACCTCTGCGACCGGGGGACCTCGCGCGACCCGGAGGATTTCCGGGCCCTGCACACGGCCCTGGCGGATGCCCTGATCCCCGGGGCGGCGCCCGGCGACTACTACCGCTGCCGGCCGGAAAAGGACGACGGGGGCTACCTGCCTGCACTCGTCAGGACCTGCCAGAACGTCCTGAAGGATCACCCCGCCTATCGGCGGATCGCCCCCCTGCTCCAGGAGCTTGCAGGCTATTACCGCGAGCTGCAGGTCCACAAGCACGTGGCGGCCGCCGAGGTCCAGCCGCGCCTCGAGGCGTGGTATGACGGCAAGCGGGGAAAGTTCCCCGACGTTCGGTGGCAGGAGTTCTGCGCCGCCGCCGGCTCCACGCTGGGGGTCTTTTCGCTCGTCTCGCAGAGCTGGGCGGGCGACCTTGCCGAGGAGGACCTGCGCAGGGTCAAGGAAGCCTATTTCCCCTGGGTCCAGGGGCTCCACATCCTGCTCGACTACTGCGTGGACCGGCAGGAGGATCACCTCGCCGGAGAGCTGAACTTCTGCGATCACTACCGGGACGAACGCGAAATGGAAGAGCGTTTCATCCACTTCTACAGGGTGTCCGACCGAGCCCTCCGCGAGCTGCCCGACCCCGCATTCCAGCGCATGCTGCTGAAGGGCGTGCTTGCCGTTTACCTCTCCGACGTGAAAATGAGCCGCCAGGGCGATCAGGCCCGGCGCCTCGGCAGGCGGCTCCTCCGCGAAGGGGGCCCGCTGGCCTGGTTCTTCTTCGCAAACTGCTGGGTGTATCGACGGGCGAAACACACCTGATGGACCCCGGCAAGCGGGGATCCATCAGGACCGAGAAGGTAAGAAGGTGAGAGGGTAAGAAGGTTGGATAAGTCGGGAGCCGATTTCAAACCCACGGCCTCTCCAACCTTCTCACCTTCTCAACCTCTTACCCTCTGCCGGGGACCCCTGCGTCCGTGAATGCCCCGACAGCCCGCACCGATAGCCAGAAACCCGTTCCGCCTTCCCGAAAACCGTGCTAGAATGCCGCTCATCGAGCGCGGTGCCGGTTCACCCCGGACCGCCGGATCCATTCTGCAAAGGAGGATGTGCATGAAGCTCAAGGTCGGACAGAAAGCCCCCAATTTCACCCTGCCGAGCCACCTCGACAGCAAGGTGACCCTCTCGAAGTGCCTGGGAAAGGGCCCTGTCGTCATCGCGTTCTTCCCCCTGGCTTGGACACCGGTCTGAACGAACCAGCTTCCCTCGTACGAGGCCGAACTGGCCAAGTTCGGGAAGCTCAATGCCCAGGTCCTGGGCATCAGCGTCGACCACGTCCCCTGCCTGAAGGCCTGGGCGGAGAGCCTCGGCGGGATCTCCTTCCCGCTGCTGAGCGATTTCTGCCCCCAGGCCGCCGTTGCGAAGAAGTACGGCGTGAAGAGGAAGGAGGGGTTCTCGGAGCGGGCGATCTTCGTCCTCGACAGTTACGGGATCATCCGCTACATCGACATCCACGACATCAGCGACCGGCCCAAGAACAAGGTCCTGTTCGCCGAGCTCAAGAAGGTGATCCAGCTGGAAAGCGAGCTGGAGAAGGTCGCGTCAAAACAGAAGACCCGGGCGAAGAAGGCCCGCAAGTAAACGAGACCCTTTTCACCCTTCACGCCCCCGGCACCCGGGGCGTGAAGGGTGAAGAATGTTTCCGAGCGAGAACCCATGAAACCATCCATCGAAAACATCGCCATCATCGGCGCCGGCGCCCTCGGGGCGGCCTACGGAAGCCTCCTCTACGAGACGGGCCCGAAGTGCGTCTGCTTCATTGCGAGCGGTGCCCGGTACGAACGTCTCAAACGCGACGGCGTGGTTGTGAACGGCAAACACTGCCCGATTGCCGTTGTCAGTCCCGAGGAGGCCACCCCTGCGGATCTGCTAATCGTGGCCGTCAAGCATTATCACCTGGACCGGGCCATCGCCGAGATGCGGAAGGCCATCGGACCGGAAACGACGGTCCTGTCCGTCATGAACGGCATCGACAGCGAGGAGCGGATCGGGGCCGTCTATGGCATGGACAAGGCGGTCTACGGCCTCACCCTCGGGATCGACGCCGTTCGGGAGGGCAACCGCGTCACCTACACCACCCAGGGGCGCATCTTCTTCGGAGAGGCGAAGAACCCTGCCATGACGGAGCGGGTCCGGCGCATCCATGATCTCTTCGACCGTGCCGGGATCGCCCACGTGGTCCCGCCCGACATGATCCGCAGTCTCTGGTTCAAGTTCATGGTCAACGTGGGTGCCAACCAGACCTCGGCCGTCCTGCGCGCCGACTACGGGGCCCTGCGGACATCCCCGGAGGCAAGGGCTCTGATGGAATCGGCCATGCGGGAGATCATCGCGCTGGCCGGGGCCCTGAAGGTGGATCTCTCCGAGAAGGACATCGGGGAGTGGTACAAGGTGCTCGAAGGCCTCAGCGCAGAAGGCAAGACCTCCATGTTCCAGGATGTCGAGGCCGGACGGAAGACCGAGGTGGAGATGCTTGCCGGTAGGGTGATCGAGCTCGGGAAGCGACACGGTGTGGAGACGCCGGTGAACCGGCGGCTCTTCGACGAGCTGAAGAGGATCGAGGCCGCGTCGGGAGCGAGGGCCTGAAAGGAGGGGCGCGCATGAAGCGGGCACTGCTGCTGGTGGACATCCAGAACGACTACTTCACGGGCGGGGCGATGCAACTCGTGGGCATGGAGGCGGCGGCAGGGAAGGCAAGCTCCCTGCTCCAGTTTTTCCGGGATCGGTCCGAGCCCGTTGTCCACGTCCGCCATCTTTCGAAGCGGGCGGGCGCCACGTTTTTCATCCCCGGCACGCCGGGGGCTGAGATCCACCCCGCCGTCGAGCCCCTGGCCGGCGAACCGGTGGTGACCAAGGTTTTCCCGAACAGCTTTCGGGGCACGAACCTCCAGGACCTGCTGAAGAAGGAGGACGTGGGGCGCCTTGTCATCTGCGGCGCCATGTCGCACATGTGCATCGACGCCACGGCGAGGGCGGCCTTCGACCTGGGGTTTGCCTGCACCGTCGTCGAGGACGCCTGCGCGACGCGCAACCTCGCATTCAAGGGGGAGACGGTGCCTGCCTGGGCGGTGCACGGCGCCTTCATGGCGGCCCTGCAGGGGATCTATGCGGAGGTCGTCTCGAAGGGAGATCTTCAGATATAAACGGGGCGCGGCGAGATCGTCACTTTTCCCTGGATTTCCGGATCCGGCTCCAGTACCACCACCTGCGTTTCTCGTCCGGCAGATCGGGATCCTGCGCCTGGGCGATCGCCGCCGAGAGGACATCCATCACACAGGGATCGGGGCGTTTACCCGAAAGGCCGCCCAGGCGTTCATAAAGCGCCCGTGCGTCTTTGCCGACCAGATGCTCCACTTGCGTAATGCCGAGGAGCTTCAGATCGCGGACCGTGGCCGGTCCCACCGAGAAGAGGTCCTCGAGTTTGCGGGTTTCTTTCTTCTTCATGGCCCGGTGACAAAAGGAGTTCGTTATTCCTCGCGGTACAGCGGGAACGGGGCGGCCGGCCCTTTGCCTGCCGCATCGCCGGATTCGGCCAGAATCTCTTCGAGAATTTCCGCCGCGTCCCGCACGTACCCGGGGCAGACGGTCCGGAAGATGTTCTTCTGCCTCGCGACGGCAAGCCCCTCGGGCCTGCTCACGTCGACCCCCATCAGCTCCCGGCACTCCAGCGACCCATGGCGCTGCCTGAACTTCTCGGCAAAGCGGCGCACGACCTCGTAGGAGAGTTCCTTCTGGTTCTGGTCGTCCGCCTTCGTCATGCCGTGGAGAAGGCCGATGACCATGTAGGCCCCCGTCACGGCCCCGCAGGTGCCGGCCATGCGGCCCATGCCGCTGCCGAACCCGCCGGCCACCTTGAGCGCCGTTTCCCTGTCCATGCCCAGCCCCGGTCCATAGGTCGCCAGGATCGCCTGGGCGCAGCTGAACCCGCTCTGATGCCTCTTTACCGCTTCCTCGATGCGACTCTCTTTCATTCAAGTGCCCTTCGAAAGAAATTTTCCTGACCCAATAGACCAAACGGACGAAATAGACTAAAAGGTGCACGTTCCCGTCATGCAGCCGCCGGCGAACTCGGAATCCGCTGCCACGAGGTCCTCCTCGAGGATCACGGGGCCCCCGTCGGCCCCCCGGAAGGACAGGACCTGCTCGGCCCGGCTCCCGTAGCGGTAGATCGTGATCCCCTTGCACTTGAGCCGGTGGGCCGCAAGATAGATGTTGCGCACGTCGTCGATCGTGGACTCCGCCGGCAGGTTGATCGTCTTGGACACCGAGTTGTCGCAGTGCTTCTGGAAGGCGGCCTGGATCCGCAGGTGCTGCTCGGGCTCCACGTCGAAGGCCGTCACGAAGACCCGCTTGATGTCCCGCGGAATCCCCTTGATGCGGCGCAACGTTCCCCAGCGGGCGATCTCGGCGAGGATCTCCCGCTTGTAGATCCCCCGGGCCCGGGCGACCTTCTCGAAGATCGGGTTGATCTCGAAGAGCCTCGTACCCGACAGGACGTTTCGCACGTAGCTGATGGCGAAGAGCGGCTCGATGCCGCTCGAGCAGCCGGCGATGATGCTGATCGTCCCCGTGGGAGCGACGGTGTTGACCGTAGCGTTGCGGACGGGGAGGTGCCTGCGCCCGAAGAGCGACTTGCCGTGGTTCGGGAAGACCCCCCGTTCGGCGGCCAGCTGTGTCGAGGCCCTCATCGACTCGCGGCGGATGAACGCCATGAGCTTGCGCGCGAAGCGCTCCGCTTCGGGCGTGTTGTAGGGGATGCCCAGGCGGATGAGCATGTCGGCAAACCCCATGATGCCCAGCCCGATCTTGCGGTTTGCGCGGGTGATCTCCCGGATCTCGGGAAGCGGGAAATTGTTGACCTCGATGACGTCGTCGAGGAAGCGGACGCCCCAGCGGATCGTCTCGGCCATCCGCTCCCAGTCGGGCCTGCCGTCCTTCACCATCCGGGCCAGGTTGACGGAACCCAGGTTGCAGCTCTCGTAGGGCAGCAGCGGAAGCTCCCCGCAGGGGTTCGTTGCCTCGATACGCCCGAGGGCGGGGGTGGGGTTGTGCCGGTTCACCGTGTCGGCGAAGATGAGTCCCGGGTCGCCCGTGCGCCAGGCGCCGTAGACGATGAGATCGAAGATCGTACGGGCCCTGACCGTGCGGTCCTTTTTCCCGGTCCGGGGGTTGACGAGGTCGAAGGAGCCGTTGCGGCGCACGGCATCCATGAAGCGGTCCGTGACGGCCACGGAGAGGTTGAAGTTGGCGAAGCGTCCCCTGTCGATCTTGGCCTCGATGAACTCCATGACATCCGGGTGGTCGCAGCTGAGGATCCCCATGTTGGCCCCGCGCCGCCTCCCCCCCTGGACGATCACCCCCGTGGCCGCGTCGAAGATGCTCATGAAGGAGACCGGTCCCGAGGCCTCGCCCTTGGTCGTCTTGACGAGGTCCCCCTTGGGCCGCAGGTGCGAGAAGCTGAAGCCCGTGCCGCCGCCGGACTGGTGGATCTTCGCCATGTGGCGCAACGCCCCGAAGATCCCGTCGATGGAGTCGTCCACGGGGAGCACGAAACAGGCCGAAAGCTGGCCCAGGGCCGTCCCCGCGTTCATGAGGGTGGGCGAGTTGGGGAGAAAGGCCAGCTCGCGCATCATGTCGTAGAAGGTCTCCTCGGCCTCGGTGGCCGAAACGGCCGACTTGAATTTCTTCTCCGCCCCTGCCACGTGGCGCGCCACGCGGCGGAAGAGCTCGCCGGGGGTCTCGACGATGCTGCGTTCGTCATCCTTGATAAGGTAGCGCTTCTTGAGGACCTCCATGGCGTTGATGGGGAATTTCAGATCGTCCCGCAGCCCCAGGGCCGCCTTGGCCTGACGCATCTCAGCGCGGCGCTCGCGGTACAGGATATAGGCCCGGGCGATGGGGCCGTAACCGGCCTTCATGAGGCCCTGCTCGACGAGGTCCTGGACGGCCTCGACGCCGGGGGTCGCCTTGCGGTACAGGCGGCTCACGTCGGCCAGCACGGTGTCGGTCACCGCCTCGGAGACGGTGATCGACCTCAGCCGGTCCTGGAAGACCTCGAAGGCCGCCCGCTCGACGGCGTAGCGGATCTTTTCCTTCTCGAAAGGGACGACGGAGCCGTCGCGCTTCCTGATCTTGCGGGGGAGGATGAGTTTGGGCATGTCGATGGCCCCTTGGAGCGGTTGTCTCTCTACCCTTTTGCTTTTGACCCTTCGTCCTCTTTTACAGGCCCCTGCCGGCGATGTAGTCCGCCAAGTCCGCCACGCGGCACGAGTAGCCCCACTCGTTGTCGTACCAGGCCACCACCTTGGCCATGTTGCCGCGGAAGACCTGGGTGAACTCCATGTCCACGATGGAGGAGTGCGCATCGCCCTTGTAGTCCATGGAAACCAGGGGCTCCTCCTCGCAGGCCATGATGTCCTTGAGCGGCTTTCGCGACGCCTGCCGCAGGACCTCGTGCAGCTCCTCCGTCGAGGCCGGTTTCCGGAGCTCGGCGGTAAAATCGGCCACGGAGACCGTCGGCGTGGGGACGCGAAGGGAGTAGCCGTCGAAACGCCCCTCCAGCTCGGGGATGATCAGGGCCAGCGCCCGGGCCGCGCCCGTCGTCGTCGGGATGATGTTGCAGCCGGCCGCGCGGGCCCGCCGGAGGTCCTTGTGGGGCAGGTCGAGGATCCGCTGGTCGTTCGTGTAGGAGTGCACCGTCGTCATCATTCCTTTCTCAATCCCGAAGGCCGCGTGGACGACGCTCACCGGGGGGGCGAGGCAGTTCGTCGTGCACGAGGCGTTGGAGACGATGTGGTGCTTCCTGGGGTTGTAGGCAACCTGGTTGACGCCCATCACCACCGTGATGTCCTCGCCCCTGGCCGGGGCCGAGATGATGACCTTCTTCGCCCCCGCCTCGAGATGGGCCCGGGCCTTCGCGGCATCGGTGAAGAGGCCCGTGCTCTCGACGACGATTACGACCCCTTCGTCGTCCCAGGGGATCTGGGCGGGGTCGCGGTAGGCGAAGCTCTTGATCGGCCGGCCGTTGATGATGAACCGGTCCTTTCCCTCGACCACGGTCCCCTGGAAGCGCCCGTAATTGGTGTCGTATTTGAAGAGGTGGGCGTTGGTCTCCACGTCGAAGAGGTCGTTGACGGCCGCGACCTGCAGCGTGTCCGGATAGCGCTCGAGGATCGCCTTGAGCACCTGACGCCCGATCCGCCCGAACCCGTTGATTCCTATTCTTGTCATGGTATTGCCCTTTCTGAAGAATCCTCTTCCTTCCCTGAACCCTGGTCCCTGTCCCCCGTTTTCAGTTGTCGTCGATCCGGTACTTGTGCTCGACCACCAGGTCGAAATTCGTCTTGAGGGCGCTGTACAGGCGGGCGTTGTCCAGGGCGATGGCGCTCAGGTTGGCCACGGCCTCGAGAAACCGGATCTCCTGCCTGTCGAACTTCCGCTCTTCCTTCGTGTACACCCGGAGCACGCCGATGACCTTCTTCCCCACCAGCAGGGGGACAACGAGGACGGAGCGGATCTTCTCTTTTTTCGCCTCGACGTTGTACTGGAACCCCTTGTCCGACTGGGCGTCCCGAACCCAGATCGTCTTGCCGCCCAGCGCCTTGCGGTCCACGCCGCTTTCCCGGACCAGCACGGGCCCCTTGACGAGGTACCCCTTCGACAGGCCGCAGGCCGCCCCCATCATCAGGCGCTTGCCCCGGGCGTCGAGGAGCCGGATGGCGCAGGCCATCACGCCCATGGCCTCCGTCACGCAGCAGGCGATCTTCTCGAGGACCTCCGCCGGCTCCAGGGAGGCGTTGATCACCTTCGCCACCTCGTAGAGGGCCGTGAAGTAATCTCTTTCCTTGCTCGTCATGGCATCACCTTTTCATGTCTGTGCTCTGTTGGCTGTCTCCCTGCCTGTCGTCGGCTGGGTAACCGCAAGCCCGTCGCGAACCGTGCTTCCCTCCGTTCACGGCGCCTTCGCACCCGCCGACTCACCGATGGCCCTGTGAACATCCGCCAGGAGGTCCGCGGAGAATTTCCGCAGAGCCCGGCTCATGGCCTCGGCCAGCGCCCGCGCCGAATTCTCCTTCATGGCCTCCTCGACGGCGTAGGTCTTCTGGAAGACGACGCGATGCGTGATCTCCCGCTGCGTCGTGTCCAGCAGCGTCACGTCGGCGGCCAGACGCGCCGAGGGTCCCCGGCCCCCGTCCGTCTCCAGGAACTCGGCGACGGTGCCCGCCAGGACGAACCGCCCTTCGCCGGGGTCCTCATAGCCGAGCACGGCCCTGAAGGCGCCGGAGGCGCGCAGGTCCCTCAGCAGGAAGTCCGTGACCATGTCGCCCGGCGCCACGCGCCAGCGCTCCCGGCTGTAGGAGCGCAGCTCGAAAGGGGACGGCCGGTAGACCATGGCCGTCCCCGCGAAGGCCTGGGCCGTGGAGAACGGCTCGACGCGGATCGCGGCGTCCACCGCCGGACGGCCTGGGGCCGCCGGCGGGGAGTACTCGGGAAGGTAGTGCTTCACCACGTAGGCCGATTTCCCGCCCCCGCAGCCCGCTACAACGAGCACCGCCAACAAGAGAACCGATATCCGTCTCAACCTCTTACCCTCCAACCTTCTTACCTTCTGTTCCTGTCAGTCCCGCCCGCCAGCCGGGGGGCTGCCGCTGAAAAGCAGATCCGAGGGGTTCGACTCCAACCTCTCGAGGAGCCTCTCCAACGTCTCCGAGGCGCGCCTCAGGTTGTCGCTCATGACCTGGACATCCCGGGCCGTCGTCCTCGACGTCCTCGAGAGATGATCCACGGCCCGGTTCGCCTTCTCCGCCGTCTCGGCCAGCCGCAGGGCCTTGATCTCGTCGCGGGTCGTTGCGATCAGCGACCGGGCCTCGGCCAGGGCCGCCCGCGTCTCCTCGGCGATGCCCTCGAGCCTGCCTTCCGCCGTGATCTTCTCGACGCGGGCCGCGGTCCGGTCGAGGTTGGCCGAGATCGACTCCAGGTTTGCCAGGACCTTCTGCGTCCGGGGACCCGAAAGGAGATCCTCCGCCGCCTTGGCCGAACGGGTGACGCTCTTCGAGATGCCCTCGAGGTCGACCTGCTTGATCTTTTCGACGATCTCGTCGATGCCCGAGAAGATCTGGCGGATCTGGGAAGGCCTCGACGGGATGATGGGGTATTCGGAGGCGAAGTCCAGCCGGGGCGAGAGGTCGGGCTCCTCGGGGTCGCGCCGGTCGAGCTCGACGAAGACGATGCCCGTGATCCCCGCGACCTTGAGCGAGGCCACGGTGGCCTTCTCCACGTCCTCGCGCAGCCGGATCTTCATGACGATCTCGATGAGGCGGTTGTCGGGCGCCACCCGGATCTCCTCCACGCGTCCCACGTCCACCCCCCGGTACTTGACGGCGGAGTCGCGCTGGAGCCCCTGCACGCTCTCGTCGAAGTAGGTGGCGTAGCGGACCCCCTTCTCGAAATACTTCGAGGCGCCGACCCAGATGATGGCGGCCACCCCGAGGAGGGCGCCCGCGGTCACGAAGATGCCGAGGGCCCTGCTGGATACCTTTCTGGCCATGGCAATCGTTCTCCCTCTAGTCCGCCTGGCGGTTGAAGAAATGGTTGACCCGGGGGTCCGCGGAGGTTTCCCGGAGCTCCTGCGGCGTGCCCCGGGCGATGATGCCCCTGGCGTCCTTGTGCAGCATGATGACCCTCTGCCCGAGGCTGAAGATGGAAGCCAGTTCCTGCGTGACGAAGACCATGGTCGTCCCGATCCCCTCGTTGAGGCTGCGGATCAGGATGTCGAGCTCGGCGGCCGTGACGGGGTCGAGCCCCGCCCAGGGCTCGTCGAAGAACAGGAACATGGGGTCAAGCGCCATGGCCCGCGCCAGCCCCGCCCGCTTCCGCATGCCCCCGGAGAGCTCGGCGGGCACGTGGTTGTCGTAGCCCGCCAGGCCGACGAGGCCGAGCTTCATCCTGACGATCTCCCGGATCAGCTCCGGCGGCAGGTCGGTGTACTCCGCGAGCGGCAGGGCCACGTTCTCGGCCAGCGACATGGACCCGAACAGGGCGTCTGCCTGGAAGAGCACGCCGATCCGGCTCCGGACCCGGTGCAGCGTTTCCTCGTCGGCCCGGGTGATGTCGATGCCGTTGATGACGACCCGGCCCGCGTGGGGCTTGATGAGCCCGATCATGTGCTTCAGGAGCGTCGACTTCCCGCAGCCGCTGCCCCCGAGGATCATGAAGCGCTCGCCCCGGTAGACCTCGAAGCTCACGTCTTCGAGGATCGTCACTTCGCCGTAGCGCGCGGTGAGCCCCTCGACGATGATGACCGGGTCCGTGTTCGACGATGCCACCCTTGCGATCCCCCCCCTGTCACTGCCGGACGTAGTGCAGCATGATGGCGAAGGCCGAGTCGGCCACGATGATCAGGAAGATCGCCGAGACCACCGCCGAGGTCGTCGACTGCCCCACGCCCTCGGCGCCGCCCCGCACCTGGAACCCCCGCTGGCAGCCGATCCCGGCGATCAGCATGGCGAAGACCACCGCCTTGACCAGGCTCGTGGCGAAGTCGAAGACCCGGATGCTGGCCTTTGTCTGCTGGATGTAGGTGAAGGCCGTGAGGTCCAGCCCCGTGATCCCCACGATGAGGCCGCCGAGGATCGCGAAGAAGTCGGCGTAGACGGTCAGGATGGGGACAACGAGCATCGCCGCCAGCACCTTCGGGACGGCCAGGAACCGGATCGGGTCGAACCCCATGGTCACCAGCGCGTTCACCTCGTCGTTGACGACCATGGTGCCGATCTCGGCAGCGAAGGCCGAGCCCGACCGGCCTGCCACGAGGATGGCCGTCATGATGGGGCCCAGCTCGCGCACCATGGCGATGGTCACGAGGTTGGCCACATAGAGGTTGGCCCCGAACTGCTTGAGCTGCAGCGACGACATGAAGGCCATGATGAGGCCCAGCAGCAGGCTGATGAGCGCCACGATGGGAAGCCCGTCGGCGCCGGCCCGTTTCATGTAGAATTTGACATCGTCCCATCGCACGCTGCGCGGGTGCGCCAGGCAGAAGGCGAGGGCCGCGACGAGTTCCCCGACGAAGGACATGACCTCCAGGAAGTCCCGGTACTGGTGACGGGCCACCTCTCCAAGCTTCACCACGATGGCCGGCCTCTCGGACTCGGGCCTCAGCGGCGGCCGCTGGAGTGCCTCCCGGTCGATGAGGCCCAGAAGGCCGTGGTCCTTTTCGGACACGCCGAGGAGCTCGAAGGGGATCCCGCGCGACCGGGAGAGGTTTTCCATCTCGATCAGGGCCAGCGCCCCGGCGCTGTCGAGGTAGTCCACGCCGGAGACGTCGACGGCGATCTTCCGGGGCTCGAGGCGACTCGGGATGGCCTGAAGCTCCGTCATGAGAGTCTCGAGGTCCGCGAGGGCGAGGCGTCCTGCGAGGCGCACCGTTGCCTGGGCACCCCGGGTGCCCTCGACGCTCATCCTGTATCCGGCATTGCTGATCTCTGGCATCGCTCCCGTTCCGGGCTGGGCTCAGCGGCCGAGGTCGACCCGCTGGAACTCCTCTTCGGTGAGACCGTGGCGGTTCATGAGGTCCGACTGATCGAACGCCAGCACGAGGAGCCCCACTGCCTCGCCCCGCCGCTCCAGGGGGATCGCCACCACGTAGAGCGCCGTGCGGTCCTGCAGGTAGAGCTTCGTCTTGACGACCCTGCGTTCCTTCAAGGCCGTTGATACGACGTCGTATCGCGAATAGTCGAGGCGGCGGATCGGCGCCCCGGGCGTTGCGGAGGCAAGGGTGATGCCGTGATGGTCCAGGACGGTGATGCCGCAGGCAAAGGGGCGGCCGCTCTCACGGGCCAGGGAGCAGGTCTGTTCCAGGATGCGCCCGGCTGCCTGGGGTTCCCGGTTGGCCGCAGCATCGGTCAGGGAAGCCGAGAGGGACTCCCGGGCCGCCAGGACCTCCTTCCGGAAGGCCTCTGCGGCCTTCGAGGGGCCGGGCGCCTGAGGGGCGCACGCCGATGCAAGCGCCGCCGCGAGCGCCAATACCGCACCCCAGAACCGCCTCCCGGGCCTTCGCGCCGCCGGGGTTCCCGCCACTTCATGCCCCCCGATGAGAGTCGAACGCGCCCCATCGAACGCGCTCCGGTTCGAAGTATAGCAAAAAGAGGCGCCGAATTCACGGTTTCTTGATGAGACGGCATGCGCGGCCGACCGGAAACAGGCAGGGGCCGCCGATTCTGCAGGCGGCCCCCTCTCGTCGGGTATGCGGCCCGTTGCGGGTCAGCGCAGCCTGATCTGGAGCGAGCCCCTGTCCCGCGTGCGCCCGTCCACGATCGAGACCAGGACCTGCTCCCCCGGCTTCACCAGGGCCAGGGCCGCCGACAGGTCCTGCGCGCTCGAGAGCGGCATCTCGTTGACCTCCAGGACCGCATCCCCCGGTTCCAGTCCCGCCTTGGCGCCGGGGCTCCCCGTCTCGACGCGGGTGATGATCACGCCCTGGCCCGGCCGGAGCTTCAGCCGGGACGCCTCCCTGGACGTGGCGGGCCTCACCGTGATGCCCAGTCTCTCCTGGATCGGGACGGCGGAGGCTTGGATGCGGCTCTCCAGGGACTCGATCCGCAGGGGAACGTCGCGCTTCTTCCCCTCGCGCAAGACCGTCACCTTCACCTCCTTGCCGATCGGCGAGGAGGCCGCCTCGTTGCGGAGCTGCGAGGCGTCGCGGATCTCCTTGCCGTTGTAGGCGACGACGACGTCGCCCTGCTTGAGACCGGCTTTTTCCGCCGGGCTCGCCTTGTGGACCTCGGTGACGAGGGCGCCGCGGGTTCCCTCGATGCCCATGGTCCTGGCGAGGTCGTGGGTGAGGTCCTGCACGGAGACGCCGAGCCAGCCGCGCTCGACCTTCCCCCTGGCGATCAGTTCGCGGGAGATGTAGGTTGCCATGTTGCTCGGGATCGCGAAGCCGATCCCCTCGAAGCCGCCCGACGTGGAGGCGATGGCGGCATTGACGCCCACGACCTCGCCGCGCAGGTTCAGCAGGGGCCCGCCGCTGTTGCCGGGGTTGATGGCCGCGTCGGTCTGCAGGAAGTCCTGGTAGCCCGAGGGGTCCGTGATCCCCCGGCGGTGCTTGGCGCTGACGATGCCGGTGGTCACGGTCTGATCGAGCCCGCGGGGATGGCCGATGGCGACCACCCACTCGCCCACCTCGACGGCGTCCGAGTCACCGAACCGCACGTGGGGAAGGGACTTCCCGGCGTCGATCTTGACGACGGCGAGGTCGGTTTTCGGGTCCGTCCCCACGACGCGGGCCTCGTACCGGGACCCGTCGGCGAGCAGCACCTGGACCTTCGAGGCGCCTCCCACGACGTGGTTGTTGGTCAGGATGTGACCCTGGGCATCAGTGATCATCCCCGTCCCGAGCCCCCTCATCTCCCGCTTGTACCTCCGGGGCGCCTGCTGCGGGTCCTGGAAGAAGCGAAAGAACGGGTCGCCCTCGAAGGGCATGACCGGTCGCCGGACATCCTGGCTCCGGGTCACTTCGATGTGGACCACGGCCGGGATGTTGTCCTTGGCCACACGGACGATGGCGGTGCTCAGATCCGGGAGGCCCGCCTTCTGGGCATCGGCGCTCCATGGAAACAGCAGGGCAAGCAGGATGAGCCCCAGAAGGGCGGGGGCTTGCCTGCGGATCGGTGTTGACGGTTGCGGTCTGTTCATGACGTGTCTCCCTGATGGACTCGTTGTTTCGTTGCAGAGGCTTTACGTTACCCGAAAAGCGGAGACGTTGGCAAGGATGGAAATGGAGGCTCGCCGCCCAGGCGGGCCCGGTGAGGGGCCCTGCGGGACCCGCTGCCGGGAATCCGGCGGGGAGTGGATCCGGGAAAATCAAGCTTTTTCTGCACCGGGGGGGCCAAAACACCCTATTTTTTATGTATGTCTTTGATATCATTGATACATGAAGCAAAAAGGGCATTTTTTTCTTGCATTCTGTGTCATCGATTTGTAACATTTGCGAAAACGATATCACAGATGGTGCACGCAGTCTCAGCCGACTTCATTCAACCAGACCTTCCGGCACCTTCTTCACGCTGATACTTCCCAGCGCAATCTCCTGTGAAAAAGCCCCGCGACACGACCAGCCGGAAGGGGGGGGGAAGACAGGAGAAAGGAGGCGAAAGACATGAAAACGGCTAAATATCTGGCTTTGCTCGGGATGATCGTGGGCGTCGTTTCGCTGACCAGCCTGAATTTTACCGATGAGGCCGCTTTCAGCGGCCTTGGTTTTGAATTGAACTGGGAAGAGGAACGCGCCGTGGAGCTGATCGTGGCCCACCTGGCGGAGAAGAACGCCCTCTTCCCGGACGAGGGGCTCCGGGAAGTGGCGAGGACCATGTACGATGCCTCGAGGCGCTACGAGGTCGACTACCGGCTGGTCCTGGCCGTCATGGACGCCGAGAGCAACTTCCGCCACGACGTGGTCTCCGATCAGGGAGCCATCGGCATCATGCAGGTCAAACCCGTGGTGGCCCGCGAGTTCTCCGAGGAGGTGGGGATCCCGTACAAGCGGAATGTCCTTCAATGCCCCCATGCAAACCTTCGCTTCGGCATCTACTACCTCTCGTGGCTGAGCCGTCATTACGACAACGAGTACGCCATCCTCTACGCCTACAACGTCGGGTTCACCCGGGCCCGGCAGAGCATGCAGCGAAACAGCGAGCCGAAGACCGGGTACACGAGGAAGGTGATGGAGGAATACGAGCGCAACCGCTCCCGGCTCCCCGGCGTGTGAAACGAACGGCAAGACCCGGGCATCGAATGGGCAAGAAAAAGCCCCCGCTTCCATGAGGGAAGACCGGGGGTTTTCTTTTTTCGCCTTGCCGGACCGGGCTGCCTGTTCTTTGGGCCTCTCTCCTCAGGGCCAGAGGGATTTCACCCAGCCCGCGACGTTGAAGCCGTCCCAGCGCTCCCGCATGCCGTCCCGCAGCGGGAGCATGATGTTGATATAGTCGTCCGTCCAGGGGGCCGTTTCCTTCAGGCCGTCGCCGGGCCCGAGGGGAATCCATCCCTTTTTGACCAGCGCCGCCAGCCGCCCGGGGTTCCTGGCGAGAACCACGCACCACGTGGCGCTCTGGTTCGCTTTCAGCTCGGTCTTCGGTGTCGGCACGTTGATGGCGCCGGCAAGGCCGAGCTGGGCTGCGACGGCCTTGATGACGGGACGGAGCTCGTAGTATCGGTTCGACACGTGGAAGAGGATCACGCCGTCGCCGTTGAGCCGCTCCAGGTAGATCTGGATCGCTTCCCGCGTCAGCAGGTGGGTCGGGATGCCGTCGCCCGTGAAGGCATCCATGTGGATAATGTCGTACGGAGGCTCGTACCGGTCGCTGTTCTGCATCGCGAGCCTCCCGTCCCCCACGACGACCCGCACAACCCCCTTGCACTCGTTGAGGAACGAGAACCAGTGGCGGGCGATCCCCTCGTTGTCGGGGTCGATCTCGTAGTAGACCATGGTTTCTTTCGGCTTCACATAGGCCGCCGCGGCGCCGGCCCCGAGCCCCAGCACGGCCATCCGCCGCACGGGGGGCGTTGTCTCGTAGACGTCCGCGATCCCTCCCCCGATGAAATAATACATGATGGGGGTCATGCGCTCCTCGGGGTCCAAAAGCTGCGCGCCGTGGATGGTCCGCCCATGGAGGAGCTGCCTCACGTCTTTCGGGTAGCTGGCCACATCCCAGATCGTGTAGGTGCCGTAAAAGTTGCGGTGGCGAAAGCGCACGGGCTCCTGCAGGGTCTGCCATCCCTCCTTCACGATGAGGAAGACGAGGAAGGCCACGACGACGGAGCGGCCGACGACGGCGACATAGGAAATGCTGGTCTTCAGGCGAGTCAGGGGCGTCTCCCGGCACCACCAGAACGTGGGGGCCAAGAGCAGCATAATCATCGGGTATTCATAGAGCGCCGAGAACAGGAAGGGCGCCCCGAGGCTGATGAGGGCTCCGCCGATCCACCCCCCCAGGGCCGCCGCCAGGTAGAAGTTCGTCAGGTGCGAAGCCGGCGGTCTCAGCTCGTAGAGCGTTCCGTGGGAGATCAGGCAGACCAGGAAGAAAACGGCGAGGTGCCCGATGATGGCCAGCCAGTGCACCGGCCCCAGGAGGAACATGAGAAGGCCCGCCAGCAGGATCTCGGGCCAGGCATTGCGGAGGAAACGGGGTACGCCCCCGCCGGTCCGGAAGGTCACGATAAAGCTTCCCAGGTACAGGGCGAGCGGCAGGATCCAGGTCAGCGGGAAGGAGCCCACCTCGAGGGCGATATAGTTCGTCACGGCCAGAAGAAACGCCGACGGCAGGCTCGAGAGCAGGAGCCACTTCCCGTAGGTTGCCGCGCCGATGGCCTGCGGGGCGGCCGCCGTCTGCCCCTCGCCGTCGCCTGCCGGCGGCCCCAGGTTCGGGCGCAGCAGGAACCACGAGGCGACGACAAGGGCGGCGTAGAGCACGTAGGTCAGGCTCCAGGCCACGCTCTGCAGCTTCACCCCCATGAGGGGCTCGGCGATGAAGGTGTACCCCAGAAGCGCAATCAGCGACCCCGCGTTGGATGCGGCGTAGAGGGGGTAGGGTTCCTGGTGCAGCCCGATACGGGAGCGGCTCAGCCAGGCCTGGGCCACGACGGCCGTCGTGGAGAGCACGGCAAAGGGGATCGCCACGTACACCGAGAGCACGTAGAGCAGGTGCGGCAGCGGCGCGTGCGGGTCCGGCTGGGCGTGGACTTGGAGCGGCAGGTTCACGAGAGGCAAGGCGAGGATAACCAGGTGCCAAACGCCGAGTTTCCGGGCGAACAGGTGGGCGTAGAGGTAGCCGACGAACAGGACGGCCTGGAAGAACATCAGGCAGGTGAGCCAGACGTGGGCCGCCCCTCCGAAATAGGGGGTCAGCAGGCGTCCCGTGAGCGGCTCGAGCCCGAAGAGCAGGATGGCCCCGCAGAAGACCATGCCGGTCAGGACGGCCATGGCCAGCCGGTCGTTTCCCGCATCCGCCGTTTTCATTCTTTCCAACCTCCGAAAGCGGTATTCCATACCGCTAATCGGACTGTTGGGCAAGCTGTTTTTTGGGGAATTGCGAGCAACCGACCCCGTCATGGTGACGGGTTTATCGATGGAAGAAACAGCGCCGATCCGTCATTGCGAGGAAGGCGTGAGCCCGACGCGGCAATTCCATGAATTGACTGAGATTGCTTTGCTTCGCTCGCAATGACCCTCACGGCTGTTCGTTAGGAGCCGAAACAACCGGCATAATCGGATGCGGGCTCAGGGATGCCGCTGTGTGAAGGGGAGGATTAAAAGCTGTGCGAGGCCGAGCCGCGACGGGTCGCGGAAGTTGGCCAGGCCGATGGTCATCCCCTCGTGGCCCCGTTCCGGCTGAGGTCGGTACGTCCCGAGGAGCCGGTCCCAGAGGGAGAGATTGAAGCCGAAGTTGCTGTTGCGCTCCCGGATGACGACGGAGTGATGGACCCGGTGCATGTCCGGCGTCACGACGAGAAGCCGAAGGGCCCCGTCGAGCCCGAGAGGGAGCTTCAGGTTGCTGTGGCTGAACATGGCTGTCGCGTTCAGGATGACCTCGAAGAGGATGACCGACACGGCGGGGGGGCCGAAGAGGTAGACGAGCCCGAGCTTGATCGCCATGGAAAGGACGATCTCGACGGGGTGGAAGCGGATCCCCGTGGTGAGGTCGAAATCCAGATCGGCGTGGTGGATCATGTGCAGGCGCCACAGGGAAGGCAGGTGGTGGAACAGGACGTGCTGCACGTAGATGAAGAAGTCGAAGAGCACGACGCCGACCACGACGGCCGCCCCGTAGGGGACCTGAAAATAGTTCAGCAGCCCCCACCCTTCCCGGCTGCACAGCAGGGCGAAGCCGGCGGGCAGGACGGGGAAGAGGAAGCGGACGATCAGGGTGTCCAGCGTCACGATCCCCAGGTTGGCGAACCACCGCGCCGCCCTGGAGGTCGTCAGGGCCCGCCTCGGCGCGATCCACTCCAGGATGGCCAGGACGAAGAGAGTCCCCAGGAAGCATCCGAGGCGGATCGTCGGTTCGTTTTCCAAGTGGCTATTCCCCGGTGTTGCGTAACATTCGGAAGTTGAGAAGCTGAGAAGTTGTGAAGTTGAGAACCCGGAAATGTACGGATTCTCCATTCTGTTCCGAGCTTCTTCACTTCTCAGCTTCCCGGCTTCGAATCCGGCAACCCTCGGCAGAGCATCGGCGATCAACCGGGAACGCTTACACTACAGGTTCACGCGGAGCCCCTTGCTCTTGAGATACTCCTTCACCTGGCGGATGCTGAAGGTCCGGTAGTGGAAGACCGAGGCGGCCAGGACGACGCTTGCGCCGCCCTTCGCGACGGCCTCGTAGAAGTGCTCGAGCGTGCCGGCCCCTCCGGAGGCCACGACGGGCACGGTGACCACGTCGGCGACAGCCTTCGTGAACTCCAGGTCATAGCCGGCCAGGGTGCCGTCGCCGTCCATGCTGGTGGGCAGGATGACACCTGCCCCGAGGGACTGGCACTGCCTGGCCCAGTCGATGGCGTCCTTGCCGACGGGGGTCGTGCCGCCCGCGACGACCAGCTCGAAGCCCGAGGGCATGGCCCTGTTGCGCCGCGCGTCGATGGCGACGGTGATCCGGCCCGAGCCGTACGTCTTGGCCGCCTCCCGGACGAGTTCCGGGTTCTTCACGGCTGCGCTGTTCATGGAGACCTTGGAGGCCCCGGCGCCGAGCACGAGCTTGATGTCCTCGAGGCTGTTGATCCCACCGCCCACGGTCAGCGGGATCGTGATGACGGCCGAGACCTGCCGGACCCACTCGAGGCGGGTCTTGCGGTTTTCCACGGTGGCCGCGATGTCCAGCATCGCCAGTTCGTCGGCCCCTTCCTTTTCATAGAAGGCGGCGTTTTCCACGGGGTCGCCCGCGTCGCGGATGTCCACGAAGTGAACCCCCTTGACGACACGGCCGTTTTTCATGTCCAGGCAGGGCATGACCTTGATCGGATCCATCGAGTTCTCCTCCTCGTTACGATAGGGTGACGCACGATGGATACCCGATTTCGGCCCTTCCCTTCAATCTTATTTTTTCTCGAAGAGCTCGAGGTATTCCCCATAGCCCTCTTTTTCCAGGTTTTCTTTCGGGATGAAGCGCAGGGCCGCCGAGTTCATGCAGTAGCGCTGCCCCGTCGGAGCCGGCCCGTCGGGGAAGACGTGACCCAGGTGGGAATCCCCGTGCCGGCTGCGCACTTCCGTGCGAACCGTGAAGAGGCTCCGGTCCGTCCGTTCGACGACGTTTCCCGGCTCCAGCGGTTTCGTGAAGCTCGGCCAGCCCGTCCCCGAATCGAACTTGTCCAGCGAGCTGAACAGGGGCTCCCCCGAGACGACGTCCACGTAGATCCCCTCGCGCTTGTTGTCATTGTACTCGTTTCGGAAGGGGGGCTCCGTCCCGTCCTTCTGCGTCACCTGGTACTGCAGCGGCGTGAGCCGCTGCTTCAAGGTGGCGTCGTCGGGCTTCGACCAGGTCTTTCCGACGGGGGCGGCGGATTTCGGCTTCTCCTCGCCCCAGGTCTTTTTCAGGAACGAATCCCGCCCCGAGTTGGACCGGTAGAACTGGTATCGCAGGGGGCTCTTCCTGAAGTAATCCTGGTGGTAGTCCTCGGCCTCGTAGAATTGCGCCAGGGGGAGGATCTCCGTTGCAATGGGCTTGGTGAACTTGCCGGAGCGGGCCAGCGTGTCGCGCGAGTTCTCGGCGAGCCGTTTCTGTTCCTCGTCGTGGTAGAAGACGGCGCTGCGGTACTGGGAGCCCCGGTCGACGAACTGCCCGCCTCCGTCGGTGGGGTCGATGTGCCGCCAGAAGACCTCGAGGAGCTGCTCGTAGGTGACCCTCCCGGGATCGTAATGCACCTGGACGGCCTCCAGGTGGCCCGTCCGTCCCGAGGAGACCTCCTCGTAGGTGGGGTTTTCCTTCTTTCCCCCCGTGTACCCCGAGATCACCTTCAGGACCCCGGGCACCTTCTCGAAGTCCGATTCGGTGCACCAGAAACAGCCGCCCGCAAAGGTGGCAACCTTCGTCTGTTCGCGTGTCATGGTGTTCTTCCCCTCGATGGCTTTGGTTTCCGTGCTCTGGCAGCCCAGGGCCAGAACGGAAAGCAGCACGATGATCATCCCTCTTCTGACGGCCATGGCATTGTCCCTCGCATGGATTCAATATGGGGCCGCCCCGGCGCTTTGTAAAGGGGAGGGGAAAAAGAAAGGCGCTCCCGGAAGGAAGCGCCTCGTTTCGGCGGGATCGCGACCCGCCGGGCTACCTGGATGTTCCCGAGACCTTTCGGCACTGCCCGTAGACGGGACGATCGTTGACCGTGACGGAAAGGTCGTCTCCTTTGAACCAGAAGACCCTCTCCTCGTCGGCGTACCGGGCGCCGGTGGATGCCGGGACGGAGCGGAGATAGAATGTCCCCGTCCCCGTGTCGACGTCGATCTTGTGCTGGTGGTCGTGGAACGTGACCGCGAGAGTCTTGCCGTTGTCACACACGTAACCGGCCCGGGGAGCGCAGCCCGCCGCCAGGGCGAGAATTGCCGCGAGGAGCCCCAATGCCGCGCACAGCCGCCTGCCGTGCCGATGTCTTCGACGTTTCATCTCGCTGCTCCGGCCTTTACCGCCTGGCCGCCTTCTTCCCCTTGCGCAGGTCGGCGGCCATCTTGCGGATCTCCGTGATGTCCGAGACCATCTTGCTCCAGCCGTACCACAGGGCGTAGTCCGGATTGGCGTGGAAGGTGCCCTGGAAGGTCCGCATCCGGTGCTCGAGGAACATGAGGTAGAGCTTCTGTTCGATCGACGTCGGGGCGTCATGGAACGCCAGCAGGTCGGGGTAGGGGTGGGCATAATATTCCGACTTGCGGATGATCTTGTCCCTGTAGAGCCCCGCCACGATTTCGATGGCCTCTGCGAGCAGCCGGTCCGCCTCGCGGATCATCATGTCGCCCTTCTCGAGTTCCCCCCTGGCGAAGTTCGTCGAGTGGCACTGGCGGCAGTTGGCAAACATCCGGTCCCGCTCCTTCTGCCAGTCCTCCTGGGTCGTCCGGAAGACGTCCAGATCTTTGAGAACGCCGAGACGGGCCGTCGGCTTTCCCGACGGGTCCAGCGCACCCAGGCCCTTGATAATCGTCGCCCGATCGGCGGCCCATTTGGGATCGTCCGGCATGGGGAGCCTGACGGCCACGAACCCCCAGGCCGTTCGCACGGTGTGGTTGCCGCTTGTCATGTGGCAGCTCTGGCAGGTGGGGGCCGCTGCGCTTTCGGGCAGCACGCCGCTCTGCTTCAGGAGGTACCGTACCCCGTGTTTCGAGGAGGAGTACATCTCCCACTGGGGGTGGTCGATTCCCATGTGGCAGGTCTGGCAGGCCTGCGGCTGCTGGGCTTCCTTCTTCGAAAAGAGGTGCCGGGTGTGGCAGGAGTCGCAGGAGGCAACCCCGAACTGGCCGCCCCGCTTCCGCAGCTCCTTGATCTCTTCATCCGTCTTGATGCCGATCTTGTGACAGCCGCCGCACCCCTTCATGCCGTCCATGAGGGCCATGGGCTGCATGTGGAAGGTAGGCATGGCCTTCATGACGTCCCACGCCTTGGCGTGCTTGCCGTCCTTGAACTGCTTGACCTGGTTGCCGTGGCAGAAGGCGCAGCGCTCGGGCGTCGGGATCTCGGCCAGGGCGACCGTCTCGGGGGAGAAGTGCTTGTCTCCGTGGCAGACGGCGCAGTCGACACCCTTCTGGCTGTGTTTGCTGAGCTTCCAGTCGCCGACCACGCCCGGGGTCATCGCCGTGTGGCAGGCGACGCAGAGTCTCGCCGAGGCGACCTCCTTCTTTTCCGTAGGGTAGTTTGCCTTGGCCCAGTCGTTCCAACCGCCCGTCAGTGCGTAGACCTTTGTGTATCCCCGCTTGTAAAGTTCAACCGCCCCCCGGGCGGCCGTGTACTCCTGGGGTCAAGCTCAGTACAAGACGTAGGTCTTGTCCTTCTGCGGATACTTCTTGACGAACTCGTCGAAGTTTTCGGGCTGGACGAACGCGGCCCCGGGGATCTTCCTGTCGCTCTGCTCGTACTGCTTGATGTAACGGATATCCACGATGACGACGTCGGGCTTCCCGAGCATCCCCTTGACCTGTTCTTTCGTCAATCGGGGCACCTGTTCGACCGACGACGGCGGTGCGGACCAGCCGGCCAGGGCGACAAGAGACAGGAGTGCGGCAAGGAATACAATGAGGATCAGCTTCGCTTTCATGTTCGGAACCTTTCTGAAGCGGGCGTTCAGAACGGAACAGCAAAGATTTCGATGGACAATCTACACTGTTTGCCGGGTTGCTGCCAATGATTTTCTTTTGACGACAACCCTTGAAAAGGTTGCGGAGCGGCATTATTCTAATAAGAAATTTTCAGGGTCGGAAAAAGGAGAAAGACCATGCCGTACAGACTTGCCGCCGCGTTGTTGTCTGTCGTTGCCCTGGTCGTATGGACGTACGGGTGCGCCCCGACGATGACCTACAAGGAAGGTCCGCTGGCCGCCGATTATCGGGCGCTTTCGAAGGAGGACCTGGAGCGCTACGCCGCCCGGGTCGACGAGGAGATCGCGCGCGTCGAAAAAGGGGCCGCACCGCCCGCGGGCGTCTCCCGCGAGGGCTACCTGGACGATCTCAAATCCCGCCGCTACGAGGTCAGGACGGCGATCGCCGGCCGGGAGATCATGCGGCAGGACGAGCGCCGTCAGCGGATGGAGCTTCAGCGTCCCCTGCCCTGAGCCTGTCCCGGAGCCGCGGGAACCATGAGCGGGATTTGCCGAACTCCGGATCGGAGGAGCATGTTCGGCGTGTTGTCGCGAAAGACCATCGTGACTCTGGCCGTTCTCATCCCGGTCCTGCTGGGAGGGTGCGCGCCGTCGCAGCGCGTCTACACGGAGGGGGTCCTGGCGGCGGACTACAGGCTCATGTCCAAGCCCGAGCTCATCCGCCACCTGGATAGGTTGGAGAATGAACTCGCCCGCGTCCATGCCGGGGGGGCCGGCCCGGGAGGCGTTCCGCGGGACGTGTACCTCGGGGACCTGAGGCAGCGGATGAAGGACGTCCAGCATGAGATCGGGCTGCGGAACATCTGGGAGAGAAAATCCTACTGGGAGCGCCGGGAGATGTGGGGACCCACGCGGTAGGCGGGTTCTTTCGTCACCTTCCACATCCTGCGCCCGCACGGGTGGGCGCCGATCTGCTCGACGTTCCCTCCCAGCTCACCAAGCAGGAAGGACGCATCGTGGCGGTAAGGATAACCGCTCTTCGAAACCGTGTCGATGACGAGGCAGCCGCCGGGGTTTACGTTGTCCGTGAAGATGCGTGAAATCCCCCTTCGGGACGGATCCGGCGGGATCCCGTGAAGCCAGTCCGCCATGATGACGGCGTCGAAGCGGCCGTCCAGCCGGTCTTCCGGGAACGAGCAGACGGCAAACCTCGCAGCGCCTTTGAAGTGGCTCCGACGGACGATCTCGGCCGCCTTCAGAACGGCCGGGTCGCTGTCGAAGCCCAAGCGTTCTTCGAAGTCCAGGTTGAGAATGACATCCCCGAGGCCGCACCCGATGTCCGCCACCCGCCCGCGCTGACGCGGGGGAAGCGCATTGAGGTGTTCGATGATCCCGACGGCGTAGTCCTTCGCGGCAAGCGGCATGCGATGCCACGGGTCGAAGGGGATGAACAGCCGCAACAGAGACCGGAAGGCGACCTCGGCCCGGTTGCCGGCGGCCCGGATGATTCGCTGCGGGGTGATCTGCATGCCCGAGGGCCATGCACGAAAAATGCCGCGGCCCTAGCGGCCGATCCGTTTCAGGAACCCGTCGATCCCTTCCCGGTAGGCCCCGGCAGAAAGGAAAAGGGCGTCGTTGTGCCCGCCGCGGAGCTTGATGAGCGCTTTCGGCTCCGGCGCCGCCTCGTAGAGGGAAACCCCCTGCCTGAAGGGTACGATCTCGTCGTCCGGGCTGTGGATGACGAGCACGGGGCACCGGACGTTTCGGACCTGCTCGAGGGTGTCGTACTCGAAGCGCGCGAGCCACCGCACGGGAAGGAACGGGTAGTGGTGCCCCGCGATGTCGACGAAACTCGTGAAGGAGGAATCGAGGATGAGGGCCGCGGGGGTCTTCTCACGGGCAAGTTTCGCGGCGATGGGTCCGCCCAGGGACTGCCCGTAAAGGAGTATCTGCTCCGCGGGGACCTTGCGGTTCTCCGTCAGGTACCGCCAGGCCCCGGCCGCGTCGCTGTACGTTCCCTCCTCGGTGGGTTTCCCCCGGCTGCGGCCGTAGCCCCGGTAATCGTAGATGAACGTGGAGAGCCCCACGCGGTGCAGGATCTCGACGAAGGGGAGATTGTACGAGATGTTGCCGCCGTTTCCGTGGCTGAAGAGAACGACTCCCCGGCCGGCCTCCGACGGAACGTACCAGGCGGAGAGCTGCACGCCGTCGTCCGCCTCGAAGGTCACCTCCTCGTAGGCCATTTCCCGGTCCCCCGGCGTGGCGACGATCTGCCCGTCCGGGAAATAGACGAGCCGCGATTGCAGCAGGAACATCAAGGCGAGGACCCCTGTGACGGAAAGAGCGATGGCGCGCAGGGCCGAGGTGAGCATTTCAACACCGAGGGTAAGAGGGTTAGAAGGTTGGAAGGCGGGAGCCGCCGAATGCCTGCAACCGTTCCGACCTTCTTACCCTCTCACGTTCTCACTTTCTAAACGGAAGGGGAGCCTCGTCGGCCCCCCTCTTTCACGCTTATACCCTGTCTTTCAGGACGGCGCCCGTGCTCCCGGAGGTGACGAGGCTTGCGTACCGGGAGAGGTAACCCGATTGGATCTTCGGCTTCGGGGGCTTCCAGGCCTTTTTCCGCCTTTTCAGCTCCTCGGCGCTCACCCGGAGCGTGATCCTGCGCTTCGGGATGTCGATGGCGATGCGGTCGCCTTCCTTCACCAGCGCGATGGGACCGCCCTCGGCCGCCTCGGGGGAGATGTGGCCGATCGCCGCGCCCCGGGAGCCGCCGCTGAAACGCCCGTCGGTGAGCAGAGCCACCGACTCCGCCAGGCCCATGCCGGCCAAAGCGGAAGTGGGAGCGAGCATCTCGCGCATGCCGGGCCCCCCCTTCGGGCCTTCATAGCGGATGACGATCACGTCGCCCGCCTTGATCTTGCCGCCCAGGATGGCCTCGATGGCGTCGTCCTCGCTTTCGAAGACGCGGGCGCGGCCCTCGTTGACGAGCATGTTCGGGGCCACGGCGGATCGTTTCACGACGCCTCCGTCGGGGGCAAGGTTGCCCTTGATGATGGCGAGGCCGCCGTCGGGGCTGTAGGGGTTCTTGACGGGGCGGATGACCGAGTAATCCCAGACCTTGGCTTCCTTGAGGTTCTTCGCCACCGGGCCGGAAACGGTCAGCGCCTTCCCGTCGATCACGCCGAGCTTGCTGATCTCCTTCATAACGGCCTGCACGCCTCCCGCCGCCTCGAGGTCCTCGATGTGGTGGGCGCCGGCGGGGCTCAGCTTGCAGAGGTTTGGGGTTTTGAACCCGATCTGGTTGAAGAGTTCCAGGTCGAGCCGGATGCCCGCCTCGTGGGCGATGGCCGGCAGGTGCAGGACGGTGTTCGTCGAGCCGCCAAGGGCATTGTCCACGGCAATGGCGTTCTTGAAGGCGGCAAGCGTCGCGATGTCCCGGGGCCGGAGGTTTTTCTTGATCAGCTCCAGGATCTTCATGCCGGCTTGCTTGGCCAGGCGCATCCGCGCCGAATCCACCGCCAGGACGGTACCGTTGCCGGGCAGACCCAGGCCGAGGGCCTCGGTCATGCAGTTCATCGTGTTGGCCGTGTACATGCCGGAGCAGGAGCCGCAGCCCGGGCAGGCGCAGTCCTCGAGCTCCTTGAGCTGCCGTCCGGTCATCTTCCCCGACTTGACGGCGCCCACCCCCTCGAAGACGGTGATGAGGTCGACAGGCTTGCCGCGGAGCTTTCCCGCGAGCATGGGCCCGCCGCTGATGACTATGGCGGGGATGTTGAGCCGCAGTGCCGCCATGAGCATCCCCGGGATGATCTTGTCGCAGTTGGGGATCAGCACGAGGCCGTCGAAGGGATGGCCCACGGTCATGACCTCGACGGAGTCGGCGATGAGTTCGCGGCTCGCCAGCGAGTACTTCATTCCCACGTGCCCCATGGCGATCCCGTCGCAGACGCCGATGGCGGGGAACTCGACGGGGGTGCCGCCGGCCATGCGGATGCCCGCCTTGACCTGCTCGGTGATGGTGCGCAGGTGGATGTGGCCGGGGATGATCTCGTTGTAGGAGTTGACCACCCCGATCAGGGGGCGCGCGATCTCCTCGTCGGTGTAGCCCATGGCCTTGAAGAGGGAGCGGTGGGGCGCCCTCTCCACGCCTTTTTTCATCAGGTCGCTTCTCATGGTTCCCTCCCTTTGGGTGCAGAATGGTCTCTTTATGCCACAAGGCAAAGGGAGGGTCAACCGTCGGTTCCCTCCCTCTTGCGCGAGAGGGTAAGAGGTTGAGAGGGTAAGAAGGTCGGACCACAGGGAAAATCCCCGACTTCGAACCTTCTTACCCTCTTCCCTTCTCACCTTCTGTGCTTTCTATTTCTTTCGCCGTTCCGGCCTCAGCGAGCGCACCACGGCGCCGGCCTGCCACATCTCGGAGTTGCGCATGAGATCGAGTTCCTTGGCCAGCTTGTCCCGGTAGTCGGAGGCCGCACCGGTCGTGAGCACGATCTCCGTTTCCTTGCCTGATTTGACGCGGTCGTAGAGCTCGGTGAACACGGGGGCGACAGCGTCGCGGAAACGGTCCTTCCAGTCCAGGGCCCCGCGCTGGGCCGTGGCGCTGCAGTTGGCGTACATCCAATCCATCCCGTTCTGGGCAACCAGCGGCATGAGGCTCTGGGTGAGCTCCTCGACGGTCTCGTTGAAGGCCTCGCTGGGGCTGTGGCCGCGCTTGCGCAGCTCGTTGTACTGGGCCTCGAGGACGCCGGCCAGGCAGCCCATGAGAACGCCTCGCTCGCCCGTGAGGTCGCTCCAGACCTCGTGCTCGAAGGTCGTCGGGAAGAGGTAGCCTGACCCGATGGCCACGCCGACGGCCAGGGTCCTTTCGAGGGCCCGCCCCGTCGCGTCCTGGAAGACGGCGTAGCTCGAGTTGATGCCGCTGCCGGCCAGGTAGTTGTCGCGCACGGTGCGACCGGCGCCCTTGGGGGCCACCAGGATGACGTCGATGTCCGCGGGCGGGATCACGCCGGTCTGTTCCTTGTAAACGATGGAGAACCCGTGGGAGAAGTACAGCGCCTTGCCCTTGGTGAGGGTCGGCTTCAGCTGGGGCCACAGGGACTTCTGCTGGGCGTCGGACATGAGGTACTGGATGATCGTGCCCTTCTTGGCCGCCTCGAAAAGCGGGAAGAGCGTCTTGCCGGGCACCCAGCCTTCCTCCTCGGCCTTCTTCGTGTTGTACTCCTCGCCGACGATGACGTTGATCCCGTTGTCGCGCAGGTTCAGGGCCTGGCCGCGCCCCTGCACGCCGTAACCGACGATGGCCACGACATCGTTCTTGAGCACTTCTCGGGCCTTCTCCAGGGTAAACTCCTCCGAGGTGATGACGTCTTCGATCACCCCGCCGATGTTGAGCTTTGACATGGTTCCTCCTTGCTTGGTGATTGATGATGGGTGCCCCGTGTTTCGTGACGGGTGTTGCGCGCCGCGGACCGGGCGTCGCGCCCGGCGGTCGGAAACCGGATGCGATCCCGCCCCGAAAAAAGGCAAATATCCCCCCTGCCTATTTTCGGACACGAAACACTAGTCGCGAGACACGGGCCACGGATTCTCAGTTCTTGCGTTCCAGCGCTGCGATGCCCGTCCGGGCGATGTCGTCGATGCCCAGGGGCTTCAGGGTCTCCAGGACCTTGTCGACTTCCGCCTTGTTCCCCCTGAACTCCAGGACGCAGTGGTCCGAGTTGAAGGTCAGGATCTTGCAGTTGAGCTGGTTGATTCTCCGGATCAGTTCGTTCTTGTTGTCCGCCGTGAGGCTCATGCGGATGAGCACCAGCTCCCGCTTGACCGTCTCCACGTCGGTGAGGTTCTCCACCTTGATGACGTCGATGAGCCGTGCGAGCTGCGCCTCGATCTTCTGCACCGTCGCCTTGGTGCCGATCGTGGTCAGGATGATCTTGGAGACGTCGGGGTTGATCGTGACGTCCACGCAGAGCGTCTCGATGTTGTACCCCTTGCCGCCGAGAGTCCCCGCCACCCGCGCCAGGACGTCGGGCTTGTTGTTGACGAGCAGGGATATGACGTTTTCCTTCTTTTCCATGATGCCGCGCCTTCCTTTAATATGATTTCCAGACGGACCCGCAGGGCGGATCCGTCTTTTCTTACCCTGTACCCTGTCAGTTGGTCATCTCCCGCGTCCCCAGCGTCATCTCGCTGATGGAAGCCCCCGGTCTCACCATGGGGTAGACGCACTCCTCGCGGGACACCTGGAAGTCCATCAGGCAGGGCCGGTCGGTGAAGAGCCCCTGCTCGAGGACGGTCTTGATCTCCCCGGGTTTCGTGGCCCGCAGGGCCTGCCACCCGTAGGCCTCGGCCACCTTCACGAAATCGGGCTGGAAGGTCATGTCCGTGTTGGAGTAGCGCTTCTCGTAGAAGAGCTCCTGCCACTGGCGGACCATGCCGAGGTAGCCGTTGTTGAGCAGGACGATCTTGACCGGGATGTTGTACTGCATGCACGTGGCCATCTCCTGGATGTTCATCTGGATGCTTCCGTCGCCGGCGATGTCCACGACGATCCGGTCCGGGAAGGCGAGCTTCACGCCCATGGCCGCCGGGAAGCCGTAGCCCATCGTCCCGAGACCGCCCGAGGAGATGAACGTGTTGGGGTCGTCGTAACGGTAGAACTGGGCCGCCCACATCTGGTTCTGGCCCACCTCGGTCGTGATGAGGGCCTTGCCCTTCGTCAGCTCGTGGAGCGTCTCGATGACGCACTGGGGCTTGATGTGCTCGGTGTCCTGGCAGTAGGACAGGGGCGCTTTCTTCTTCCACGCCTCGATCTGGTCGAGCCAGTCCTTGCGCTCCGCGTCGGTGGCCGTGTAGTTGTGGTCCTTGAGCAGGCGGTTGATGTTTTCCAGGGCGCTCTTCGCGTCGCTCACGATCGGCAGGTCGACCACGATGTTCTTGTTGATCGACGACGGGTCCACGTCGACGTGGATGATCTGGGCGTTCGACGCAAAGGTTTCGAGCTTGCCCGTCACCCGGTCGTCGAAGCGGGCCCCGATGCAGATGAGCAGGTCGCAGTGGCTGATGGCCATGTTAGCGAAGTACGTGCCGTGCATCCCCGGCATCCCCAGGAACAGGGGGTCCGAGCCCGGGAAGGCGCCGAGGCCCATGAGGGTCGACGTGACGGGGACCTTCGCCCGTCGTGCGAAGGCCCTCAGCTCGTCCCAGGCCTTGCCCAGCAGGATCCCGCCGCCGGTGATCAGCAGCGGGCGCTTTGCGGCCCGGAGCATCTCGAGGAACTGCACGTATTTCTTCGACGACGGCTTGGGCGGCAGCGAGAGCTTCGTCGCGTTGATCTTGATCTTCGCCGGGTCATAGTCCACCTCGGCGGCGATGACGTTCTTCGGCAGGTCGACGAGCACCGGCCCGGGCCGCCCCGTGCGCGCGATGTGGAACGCCTCGCGGATCGTGCTGGCCAGCTCGTCGGGGTTGCGGACGAGGTAGTTGTGCTTGGTGCAGGGCCTCGTGATGCCCGTGATGTCGCACTCCTGGAAGGCGTCGTTGCCGATGAGGTGCGTGGGGACCTGCCCCGTGAAGACGACGATGGGAATGGAATCCATGTTCGCCGTGGCGATGCCGGTCACGGTGTTCGTCGCCCCCGGGCCGGAGGTGGCCAGGGCCACGCCGACCTTCCCCGTCGCGCGGGCGTAGCCATCGGCGGCGTGCACGGCCGCCTGCTCGTGGCGGACCAGGATGTGCTTGACGGCGGGGTTGCGGTGCAGCTCGTCGTAGATGTCGATGACGGACCCGCCGGGGTATCCGAACATGACGTCCACGCCTTCCGCCTTCAGGCACTCGAGTAAGATCTGGGTTCCTTTCATTTTCACGGGACTACCTCCTCCGATCATGAAGAATAACGAATCATGCCACGAAAAAAGCCGCTAACGGGTTCCGTTGCGGCTTTTCGGTACGAAAAAGCCGCGGTCTTTCGGGGGCCGCGGCTCGTTTTGCTCTATGTTTCCATCAGAGAGTGCGAGCTGCGGTCCCCGCCTGTACGATGACGACGACAACGACGACCACGATGCTCGTAACAATCTGACGGATCATGAATTCTCTCCGGGTTCAAAAACGAGGCCCCTTATGCAATAAAACCGCTCGGTTGTCAAGAAATTTTTCTCTTGCGCCCGAGACCCGATACCCGAGACCCGAACCCCGCGGCCGCCAGGCCGCTGCGGCTAGGGCCTGACCGGCTCGCTTGCGGGCTCGTCGCTCGAAGGGGGTGCGTACTCCTTGGGCGCCGTACCCTCGAGGAAGCTCTCGAAGACGGGGTCCTTCGTCCACGGGCTCGCCAGGAGGCCCGTCCTGGGGTCGATGCGCGCGAAGACGACGCCCTCGGGGGCCGCAAAGACCTCCACGGGCATCCCCTTGAGGGCCTGCTCCATGAAGTAGAGCCAAACGGGTGCCGCCGCACGGCCGCCCACTCCCGAGCGGCCCATCGTCTTTTCCGCGTCGAAGCCCACCCACACGCCGGCCACGAGCGACGGGGTGTAGCCGATGAACCAGGCGTCGAAGTAGTCGTCCGTCGTCCCCGTTTTGCCGGCCACGGGCCGGCCGATCGCCTTGACCCGCTCGCCCGTCCCCTCCTGGACCACGTTCTGCAGTACCGACGTCGTCAGGAACGCCACGCGGGGGTCGATCGCCTGCTCCACCTGGGGCGCCTGCTCTTCGAGGACGTGGCCGTTGCGGTCGACGATCTTGCGGATGAAGTAGGGCTCCACCCGCTTGCCGCCGTTGGCGAGCACGCCGTAGCCCCGGACCATTTCCTGGAGCGTCACCGTCGAGGTGCCCAGGGCGAGAGTGAGGTCGCGAGTAAGCGGCGAGACGATCCCCATGTTGTGCGCGTAGTCGATGACGTAGGCCAGGCCGAGTTCCTGGAGCAGCTTCACGGTCACCACGTTTCTCGAAAAGGTCAGGGCCGTCCGCAGCGTCGAGGGCCCGAAGAACTTGTGCTCGAAGTTCTGGGGCTTCCATTCCCCGCGGGCGGTGTCGTTGAAGATGATGGGCGAATCGAGGATGACCGTAGCCGGCGTCATCCCCTTGTCGAAGGCGGCCGTGTAGACGAAGGGCTTGAACGACGACCCGGGGCGGCGCCGGGCCTGGGTGGCCCGGTTGAACTCGCTCTTCTTGTAGTCCCGGCCCCCGACCATGGCCTTGATTTCGCCCGTCCGCGCGTCCATGCACAGCAGCGCCCCCTGCAGCTCTCCCGCGGTGAACTTCTCCCGCGTCTCCATCTCCCGGGTGCCCCGCTCGACGGCGTCGTTGGCGGCCTTCTGCATCTCCACGCTGATCGTCGTGTAGACCTCGAGCCCCTCGCGGTAGAGGGCGTCGGACCCGTACTTCTCGAGGATGTAGCGGCGCACGTTTTCCGTGAAGTAGGGGGCGATCTTCTCGCGCGGCTTCGACGAGATGAGCTTGACGGGCTCGTTGATCGCCTTGTCCTTCGCGGCCTGCGTGATGTAGCCGTCCTCCTGCATCCGGGTGAGCACGTAGGCTTGCCGCTGGCGGGCCCGTTCCATGTTCACGTAGGGCGAAAACCGGCTGGGCGCCTTCGGGAGACCGGCCAGCATGGCCGCCTCCGGCAGGGTGAGGCTGCGCGCCGATTTCCCGAAGTAGCTCTGCGAGGCGGCCTCGATCCCGTAGGCCCCGTGGCCGAGGTAGATGTGGTTGAGGTAGAGCTCGAGGATCTCCTGCTTCTTCAGGTAACGGTCGATCTTGTACGCGAGGATCGCCTCCCGGATCTTGCGCGTGAAGGTCCGCTCGGGCGAGAGGTAGAGCGACCGGGCGACCTGCTGGGTGATGGTGCTGCCGCCCTGGACGATTTCCCCTGCGATCATGTTCTTGACGAAAGCCCGGAAGATGCCGATCAGGTCGAGACCCTCGTGCTGGAAGAAGCGCGCGTCCTCGCCGGCCACGAAGGCCTTGATGACCACGTCGGGGATCTCGGAGATGGCGACGACCCGGCGGTCCTCGGCGTAGAAGGAGTCGATGAGCTCGTTCCGGTCCGAGTAGATCCGGGTCGTGGTGCTCGGCCGGTAGTCCTTCAGGGTGTCGACGCTCGGGGACTCATGGATCAGCCAGGCCAGAAAGCCCGCCGCGCCCATGCCCGCGACGATCCCCACGGCGATCATGGACGTGAAGATCCAGCGGAAGACCCGGCTCCTGCGGGCCTTCTTGACGACGGCTCTCTTGATGGAGGAACGGCTACCCGGTGCCATCAGGATGTTTCACGGTCCTCGGCGTCTTTTCGCCGGACGGCGAGCTTGGAGACGACGATGCCGACCTCGTAGAGGATGATCATGGGGACTGCCATCATGCACTGCGTGAAGGCGTCCGGCGTGGGGGTGATGAAGGCCGCCACGATGAAGCACACCACGATCGCGTAGCGGCGCATCCGAGCCAGCTTGCGCGGCGTCACGAGGCCGATCTTCGTCATGAAGAAGAGGAACACGGGGATCTCGAAGATGATCCCGAAGGCGAGCAGCAGCTTGAGGGTGAGGGTGAGGTACTCCCGCATGGAGAGCATGGGCTTGAGGAAGTCCGTGGTGAATTCCAGAAAGAATTTGTACGCCGAGGGCAGGACGAGAAAATAGCCGAAGGAGACCCCGCCGACGAAGAGCAGCGTCGAGACCGTTACGAAGGGGAACACGAATTTTCGCTCCCCGGGGTAGAGCCCCGGCGAGATGAATTTCCAGACCTGGTACAGGACGAAGGGGCTCGCGAGGAAGAGCCCCGCGTAGAAGGACACCTTGATGTAGGTGAAGAAGGCCTCGGGCAGTCCCGTGTAGATCAGGTGGCTGCCGGCCGGCATCACGCTTACGAGCGGCTGCGCGACGATCCGGAAGAGGTCTTCCTTGAAGAAGAAACAGGCCAGGAAGGCGATGCCCACGGCAGCGAGGCTCCGGACGAGCCTCTTGCGCAGCTCCTCCAGGTGGGAGGTCAGGGGCATCTTGTCTTCGTTGGGTTCGGTCATTCTGGTCTGTCTGGTCCTGGCAAAGAAGGTCCCAACACAAATCGACTCCGGAGCCCTGTCGGATTCCAGAGTCACGGCGCCGGCGGCGATCCCGCCTCTCAGGCCGGGTTTGCCGGCTTGTCTTTTTTCTCCTCCGCGGCCGCGTAGGGATCCGCGGGCGTCGACGGCGCCTTCTCCTCCTTCTTGTCCTCGAGGAGGGAATCCTTCACCTGGTTCACTTCCTTCTTGATGCCCTCGTCGAAGGTGCCCTTCACGTCGTCCATGGCCCCCTTGAACTGGGCCACCCCCTTGCCGAGCGCCTTGGCCAGGTCGGGAAGCTTCTTGGGCCCGATGAAGATGAGCGCCACGATCAGGATGATGATCAATTCCTGCATGCCGATGCCGAACACGGCAGACACCTCGCGAGTTGCGGAATTCGGTTTAAATAGCTTTTGTCATCCCCATTGTCAAGGCTTTTGGCCGCTCGCGCAAGGGAATCCTTTTGATTTTTAAGGTATTGTGTGGTAGAGGTTTCCTCCTGATCTCAACGCCGAGGGGGCGCCTATGGCATCGGCCACTGGAATCGTAAAGGATTACCGGTATCTCCGTCATGAAACCGGCCATTACCACCCCGAAAGCCCGAAGCGTCTCGAATCGATCTACAAGATGCTCGAAGGCCCCGAGATGGCAGGGAAATTCGTGGAGGTGAAACCGCGCGTCGCCCTGGACGAAGAGATCGAGACGATCCACAAGCACTCGTACGTGAAGATGATCGCCCAGTCGGCGGGGAAGGATCACACCTACCTCGATCCCGACACGGAGGCCTCCGCCGAGTCCTACGAGGTGGCCAAACTGGCCGTGGGCGGATTCCTCAACTGCGTCGACGGCATCGTAAAGGGCGACCTGCGCAACGCCTTTGCCTTCGTGAGGCCGCCGGGCCACCATGCCGAGGCAAGCCGCGCGGCGGGGTTCTGCATCTTCAACAACGTTGCCATCGGGGCCATGCATGCGATCAAGGTCTACGGGATGAAGCGGGTCCTCATCGTGGACTGGGACCTGCACCACGGCAACGGGACCCAGCACTCGTTCTACGAAGACCCCCGGGTCCTGTATTTTTCGACCCACCAGTACCCGTACTACCCCGGGACGGGGAGCCTTCAGGAGATCGGACGCGGCGACGGGCAGGGCTACACGGTCAACGTCCCCCTGAAGACCGGGCCCGGCAATGCGGAGTACCTGCGGGTCTTCCGGCGGGTTCTCCAGCCCCTGGCGTACGAGTACATGCCCGAGATGGTTCTGCTCTCGGCGGGGTTCGACATCTACTTTCGGGACCCCCTGGGCGGCATGAAAGTCACGCCGTCCGGTTTCGGGATGCTCACCCGGGTGCTCATGGACATCGCCGATACGTGCTGTGGCGGCCGATTTGCTGCCGTCCTCGAGGGCGGCTATCACCTCGGCGGGCTCACGGAGGGCATCAAGGTCGTCCTCGACGAGATGAGCGGCGCCACGCGGGTGACCGAGACGGACCTGCGTCGCCACGAGAGCGAGGCCGACGCGTCGATCAACCGGACGATCGACTCGGTTATAAGCCAGATCAAGCCATACTGGAAGTGCTTCCGGTGATGCCGCTGCGCGGCGGGTACGGGGTCCAGGGTACCGGGTACAGGAAAATTCAAACAGGGTAACCGGATACCGCTTCGCGATGAAGCGGTATCGTCACTTGGAGGATAGAAGATTGAAGATCACGAAGGAACAGGTCGAATACGTGGCGCACCTGGCGCGGCTCGAGTTCAGCGAGGAGGAAAAGGGAAAGTTCACCACCCAGCTGAACGACATCCTTCTCTACATGGAGAAGTTGGGCGAAGTGGACACGGCGGGCGTGGAGCCCGAAACGCACGCCATCGCCATCCAGAACGCCTTCCGGGAGGACAGGGTCCGGGAGTCGCTGCCCCATGAACTGTCTCTGGCCAACGCCCCCTCGGAAAGCGGCAACTGCTTCCGGGTGCCGAAGGTCATCGAATAAGGGGACAGGGTACAGGGAAGAAAGACAAATTGGAGACAAGATGAGTTTAAACGAACTGACCATACATGAGTTGCAGGAGAAGCTGAGGAAGAAGGAAGTGACGTCGACGGAGATCGTCACGGACGTCTTCAGGCGCATCGATGCCGTCGAGGGGCGGGTGTGCTCCTTCACCACGGTCATGAAGGAAACCGCCTTCGAGGAGGCGAAAAAGGCCGACGAGGAGATCCGCAAGGGGAACCTCAGGCCGCTGACGGGCATCCCCATCGCCCTCAAGGACATCCACTGCACGAAGGGCGTCCGCACGACCTGCGGCTCGCGCATCCTCCACAACTTCATCCCGCCCTATGACGGCACGGTGGTGAGGAAGCTGCGCGAGGAAGGCGCCGTCTTCGTGGGCAAGACCAACATGGACGAGTTCGCCATGGGGTCCTCCACGGAAACGTCGTATTTCGGCGTCACCCGCAACCCCTGGGACCTGGAGCGCATCCCCGGCGGCTCCAGCGGCGGCTCCGCCGCCGCCCTGGCCGCCGACGAGTGCATCGCCGCGACGGGCTCCGATACGGGCGGCTCCATCCGCCAGCCGGCGGCGCTCTGCGGGGTCGTGGGCCTCAAGCCCACCTACGGGCGCGTCTCGCGGTTCGGCCTCGTGGCCTTCGCCTCGTCGCTCGACCAGATCGGCCCCTTCACGAAGAACGTGGAGGACGCGGCCATCATGATGAACGCCATCGCCGGCTACGACCCCATGGAGTCCACGTCGGTGCCCATGGAAGTCCCCGACTACCGGGCCTTCATCGGCAAGGACATCAAGGGCTTCACCGTGGGCATCCCGAAGGAGTACTTCATCGAGGGCATCGACCCCGAGGTCGACGCCGCCGTGAAGCGCGCCATCGCCGTGATCGAGAGCCTGGGCGCGAAGAGCGTCCCCATCACGCTTCCCCACACGGAGTACTGCCTCGCCGTCTACTACATCATCGCCCCGGCCGAGGCGAGCTCCAACCTGGCCCGCTACGACGGCGTGAAGTACGGATACCGTTCCGCCGACGGGCGCGACCTCATGGAGATGTACAAGAAGACGCGCTCGCAGGGCTTCGGCGCCGAGGTGAAGCGCCGCATCATGATCGGCACCTACGCCCTGTCCTCGGGCTACTACGACGCCTACTACAAGAAGGCCTCCCAGGTGCGCACCCTGATCAAGCGCGACTTCCAGGAAGCCTTCAAGACCTGCGACGTGATCCTCACCCCCACGACCCCCACGCCCGCCTTCAAGGTGGGCGAGAAGACGGACGACCCCCTGCAGATGTACCTCTCGGACATCTTCACCATCTCGACGAACCTCGCGGGCATCCCGGGCATCTCGGTGCCCTGCGGGTACACGCGGGCGGGACTGCCCATCGGGGTCCAGTTCCAGGCGGGCCACTTCCAGGAGGGCAAGCTCCTCCAGGTCGCCCACGCCTACGAGCGACATTCCGGAATCGAACGAAGGAGGCCGAAACTCTAATGGCTTACGAAACCGTCATCGGGCTGGAGGTCCATGCCCAGCTTCTGACCGACTCGAAGATATTCTGCGGCTGCTCCACCCGATTCGGGGCCGAGCCCAACCAGCACACCTGCCAGATCTGCCTCGGGATGCCGGGCGTGCTCCCCGTGCTGAACAAGAAGGTCGTGGAGTTCACGATCAAGATGGGGCTGGCCACCCACTGCGCGATCAACGCCTACGAGAACTTCGCCCGGAAGAACTACTTCTACCCGGACCTGCCGAAGGGCTACCAGATCTCGCAGTACGCCCACCCTCTGGCCGAGCACGGGCACATCGACATCCTGCTCGACGGAGACAAGAAGCGGATCGGCATCACCCGCATCCACATGGAGGAGGACGCCGGCAAGCTCGTCCACGACGAGCGCAACCCCTGGAGCTACGTGGACTTCAACCGCACGGGCGTGCCGCTCATCGAGATCGTGAGCGAGCCCGACATGCGCAGCCCCGAGGAGGCCGGCGAGTACCTGCGCAGGCTCCGGGACATCCTCGTCTACCTCGAGATCTGCGACGGCAACATGGAGGAGGGATCGTTCCGCTGCGACGCCAACGTCTCGATCCGTCCGAAGGGCCAGGAGGCCTTCGGGACCCGCACGGAGCTCAAGAACATGAACTCTTTCCGCAACGTCCAGCGGGCCCTGGAGTACGAGATCAAGCGCCAGCAGTATATTTTGGAGAGCGGCGGCGAGGTCGTCCAGGAAACCCGCCTCTGGGACGACGCCCAGGGGCAAACCCACTCCATGCGCAGCAAGGAGGAGGCCCACGACTACCGCTACTTCCCCGACCCGGACCTCGTTCCCATCCTGATCTCGCAGGAGTGGATCGAGGAGGTCCGCCGGACGCTCCCCGAGCTGCAGCTCGAGAAGCAGGACCGCTTCGTTGCCCAGTACGGCATTCCCGTCTACGACGCGAGCGTCCTGACCACCACGCGCGCCCTGGCCGACTTCTACGAGGAGGCCGTGAAGCTCTGCGGCAAGCCCAAGATCGTCAGCAACTGGGTCATGGGCGATCTGCTTCGCTACCTCAACGAGCAGAGGCGCGAGATCAAGGACAGCCCCGTGACGCCCGCCCACGTGGCGGAGATGATTAACCTCATCGAGGACGGCACCATCAGCGGCAAGATCGCCAAGGAGGTCTTCGAGGAGATGGTCAAGTCCTCGAAGAAGCCCGCCGAAATCGTCCGGGAGAAGGGCCTCACCCAGATCACCGACGAGGGGGCCGTCGTGAAGGCCGTCGAGGAGGCCATGGCGAAAAACCCGGCGCAGCTCGCCGAGTACCGGTCCGGCAAGGAGAAACTCTTTGCCTTTTTCGTGGGCCAGGTGATGAAGCTCACCAGGGGCAAGGCCAACCCGCAGCTCGTCAACGACCTGCTCAAGAAGATGCTTTCGGGGTCATGATCCGAACCATTCTCTGGGCCGACGACGCCGTCGTCCTCATCGACCAGAAGGCCCTGCCGGGGAAGGTGCACTACCTGACCCTCACGGACTGGCGCGACGTGGTCGAGGCCATCAAGGATCTCACCGTCCGCGGCGCCCCGGCCATCGGGGTGGCCGCGGCCATGGGCATCGCCCTGGGCGCCCTGCAGCTCCCGGAGGCATCGGTTGCGGAGTCCCGAAAGTCTTTCGCACGGCTCTGCGAGGCCTTCGCGAAGGCCCGCCCCACGGCGCGGAACCTCTTCTGGGCCATCGAACGGATGAAGCGCCGCTTCGACGAGACCCTCCCGGCAGGCGTCGCGGCGGTGAAGAAGGCCCTCGTCGAGGAGGCCGTCGCGATCGGTGAGGAGGACATCGAGATCAACCGCCGCATCGGGTTGAACGGCAAGGCCTTTATCCGCGACGGCGACAACGTCCTGACCCACTGCAACGCCGGCGCCCTGGCCACGGCCGGTTACGGCACCGCCCTGGGAGTCATCCGGGCGGCCCGCGAGGACGGAAAGAAGCTCCACGTCTTTGTCGACGAGACGCGCCCCGTCCTCCAGGGGGCGAGGCTCACCTGCTGGGAGCTGCTCGAGGACCGCATCCCGGCGACGCTCATCACGGACAACATGGCAGGCTTCCTCATGGCCCAGGGCAGGGTCGACCTCGTCATCGTCGGGGCCGACCGCATCGCCGCCAACGGGGACACGGCCAACAAGATCGGCACCTATACGTTGGCGATCCTCGCGAAGGAGCACGCCGTCCCCTTCTACGTGGCGGCGCCGCTGTCCACCATCGACCGCTCGATCGCCGACGGCAGCGGCATCCCCATCGAGGAGCGCCACCCGGGCGAGGTCAAAGAGCTTCACGGCGTCCGGACGGCCCCCGAGAAGGTCGGCGTCTACAACCCCGCCTTCGACGTCACCCCCCACCGCTACATCACGGCCATCGTCACCGAGGCCGGCGTGGCGAAAAAGCCCTTCGGCCCCTCCCTCCGCCGGCTGTTCCAGGCGGCCGGACCCCGCGCTTGACAGGCGCCGCGGGCCGCTGCTATCCTGACGGCGGCGAGATTCTTCCCACCCTGTCCGCAATCGCCGATCCGACCCGAGTCCCCGTCCCGGGACGGGGAGCCCCTCTCAACCGAAACCTCTGGAAGGAGGTCGACCATGAACTCGGAGCAGATGAAAGCGTTCCTGGCCGGGCTCTGCGTTGCGGGTCTTCTCTCCGGGGCAAGCCTCATCCTGGGCGGCTGCGCCACACCGGGCAAGTCGTCCTGAAGCTCCTGAAGCGCGAAGCAGGGTGCAGGTGGCACCCCACAGCAGGAGAAGAAGGCAGACCCGCCGCAGCCGCCGCCCGGCTCCAGCGGGTGACCCGCTCGGAAATAGTGCAGGTTGCACTACAATCCTCTGGTCAAAGCGGATGAAGACGGGCCGGCCGAAAGCCGCCGCACCGGCGGGCGACGGCCCGAACCCTCTCACCAATGCGGGATGCGGGTGGCGGTCCCCCAATCCCGGGATGGGGCGAACGCCATGCCGCACCCGACCTCTCAACCCCTGGAAACCCTCTACCCCCTGTGCCGGACCCTGCTGGGCGCCCGGCGGTGGGAGCGCCTCGCTGCATCCACTGACGACCCCGCGGGGCTTGCCGCCCTGCTGGAGCGAGGTCCCCTTCCGAAGGGGCCCCCCCCGTTCATCGCCGATCTGGCCCGGCTCGAGTGGGCCGTTCACGAGGCCGGCACTGCGTTCATCCCGCCCGCCGCCGGGTTGTCTTCACCGACGGTCAATCCCGCCCTGCGGCTGCTTGCGCTCAAATGGAGGGGACTTGCCGAGGGGAGGGACGAAGGGAAGCGCAAACCGGCCCGTCCGAAACGGGGCGACGAGGTCGTCCTGGTCTGGAAGCGGCCGGAAACGGGGGAGATCGTCGCCCGCAAGGCTTCCGACGAGGACCTTCTCGTGCTCAAGATGACCCTCGAGGGGATTGCGCCCGAGGAGGTTGCCTCGACGGGATCGATTCCCGTGGGCGCCGTCGACGGGGCCCTGCGGCGGGCCGCCGAAAAGGGCCTGCTGCTGCTGCCGGCCTCGCGGATCCGGCGGGACCCCGCCGTTTTTGCCGCCCCCGCGCGCGAGGAGTTCCTCGTCTCGCCCATGTTCACCCTCCAGTGGCACATCACCCAGGCCTGCGAGCTCAAGTGCAGGCACTGCTACGACCGCAGCCGCCGTTCCCCCCTGACGATGAAGACGGCCCTGCGGGTGCTCGACGAGCTGCGGGGGTTCTGCCGCGAGCGCTTCGTGGGGGGGCAGGTGACCTTCAGCGGGGGCAACCCGTTGCTGTACCCGAGGTTCCTCGACCTCTACCGGGCCGCCGTCGACCGGGGGTTCTACACGGTCATCCTGGGAAACCCCGCCCCGAGGGAGACGATCGAGCGGATTGCGGCCATCCGCCGGCCCGACGCCTTCCAGGTCAGCCTCGAGGGGCTCGAAACCCACAACGACAGCATCCGCGGGCGGGGGACCTTCCGCCGCGCCCTCGAGTTTCTCGACGTCCTCCGGGAGCTCGGCGTCTACTCCATGGTGATGCTCACGCTCACGCGGGACAACCTGGACCAGGTCCTCCCGCTGGCCGACTTGCTCCGGGGTCGCGCGGACCTGTTCTCCTTCAACCGCCTGGCCCTGGTGGGGGAAGGGGCCTCGCTGTCCCTGCCGGGCCGGGCGGATTACGTCGCTTTCCTGGCCGCTTACCTGGAGGAGGCGAAGCGAAACCCCGTCATGGGGCTCAAGGACAACCTCCTGAACATCCACCGGCACGCCTGCGGGGAGCCGCTCTTCGGCGGCTGCGCGGGCTTCGGCTGCGGGGCGGCCTTCAACTTCCTCACCCTGCTGCCCGACGGCGAGGTCCACGCCTGCCGGAAGTTCCCTTCCCTGATCGGGAACCTCCGCGAGCGGAGCCTCGCGGAGATCTACGACTCCGACCTTGCGCGGCGCTACCGCGCCGGTTCCGATGCCTGCCGGGGGTGCGCCATCCGCGCCGTCTGCGGGGGCTGCCTGGCTTCCACCCACAGCCTCGGGCTCGATGTCTTCACCCGCCGCGACCCTTACTGCTTCATGGATCGGAAGGCGCCCGCGCGCCCGTGACGGCCTTTTCCAGGACCCATAAAATGCTGTATCCGGCGGCCTCAATCTGGTAAAAGGACCTCTGATCTCAACGGCTGGAGGTTTCCCCCGCGCAGTGCCCGGCAAACTCTTCCTCTTCGACTTCGACGGCGTCCTCGTCGACTCCCTGGCGCTCTACGAAAACTCGGTCAACGTCTGCCTCGAGCGCATCGGCAGGCCCCCGATCGCGACCCGGGAGGAGTTTCTCGACCTCTTCGAGGACAACTTCTACAGCGCGATCGAAAAGCGCGGCATCGACGTGAACGCGTTCATGGCCGCCTCGAAGGCGGTGACCCCCACGCTCGACTACGGCATCGTGCGGCCCGTCACGGAGCTCCTCCCCGTGCTGGCCGAGATGAAGGCGCGCCACGGGCTCCTCATCATCTCCTCGAACTCCTCCTTCGCGATCCGGCTCATGCTTGCGAAGTTCGGCTTCGATCCCTACTTCGACGACGTCCTGGGGGCCGATTTCAACTTCAGCAAGATCGAGAAGATCCTGTACGCCAAGGGGCATTTCCGGACGGACGCCCGGCACACTTGGTACGTCTGCGACACGGCGGGGGACATCCGGGAGGCGCGCGAGGCGGGCGTGAAGACCGCGGCGGTCACGTGGGGCTGGCACCCGCGGGAGAGGCTCGAGAGGGCCAGGCCGGATGCGATCGTCGAGAAACCCGGGGACCTGCTCGCCCTCTGCGGGTAAGCCCCGCGCACCAGCCGGCGAATGCCGTTGACAACGCCCGTGGGCAGGCGTTATAAATAGACAGGCGCTGTCCCGACGAGACCGTTCATCCCGGACCACGCTCCCGCGCCGTCCTCTTCTCCCCTTCGCACGTCCTCTCGATCCTGTTGCTTTCTCCCGTTCGACCCGCGCCGGTTCCGCAGCGCGCACATCAAGGAAGGAGGTGATTCGCATGTTCGAGCCGAAGCGAATCCTGGTGCCGACGGATTTCACCGCGGATTCCGATCGGGCGCTTCGGGAGGCGATCGACATTGCCGCAACCTCCCGCGGGAAGGTTTACCTGCTGCATGTGGACCAGCGGTTGCCGCTGGCCGTCGGGGATGCCGTCCTCGATCCGGAGGTGATCGCTGCGGTGGAGAGAGACGACGAGCAGGTTGCGCGGCAGAGGATGCTCGAGGCCATCGGCAGGGTGGCATCGCAGGCCGACGTCGAGATCGAGATCGACGAACGCCACGGAACGACCCTGGAGGAGATCGCCGCCTACATGAGGGACAAGCTGATCGATCTGGTCGTCATCGGGCCTCACACCCGGAAAGGGCTGATAAAAGTCCTGCAGTCAAGCGTCACGGAAAAGCTGATGAAAGACATCGCGTGTCCGATGCTTGTCCTGCCGGCACACGCCTGAATCGAATGCCGTTCGCGACGATGCCCCCGTGCGGAAGGCCGCCTTCCGCGTGATAGGGGGTGTTTGTGCATCCGTTCCGTCAGAGGCCCCAGGCCACCCGCAGCCTCTCTCGCCCGGCGAAAAGAAACCGGATGTAGTCCGTCTCCATCTCCACCATTTCCCCGTCTTTCTTTCTCATCCAGTCCGACAGCCAGGCGAAGCGAAGCGCCGTCACGAATTCGGGAAGCACCGCAAACCCCGATACGTCGAAGCGGCCCGATGCCCGCAGCGTTTTGATGAACGTCAGGGCCATGGGCCCCGCGAGAGCCGAGGGGTCCTCCATCCCGAGGCACCCCACGACGAGGGCCGCGTCGTAGATCTCAGGCTTGGTCCCCGAGAATTCCCAGTCGATGACGCCCCGGATGCCGCCTTTTCCCCAGATGACGTTGACCGGGTGGGGGTCGCCGTGGCTGAAAGCGACAGGCAGGCGGTCGTGGAGGGGAAAGAGGCGTTCCTCGAGCCAGTCGTGAACATCCCGCACGGCTGCGGCTCGCCCGGGGGCATGGCGGGCCATCTTCGCCATGAGATCGCGGGTGAACTCGGCGATGGAAAAGGGCTGCCGGGGCCTGCCGATAGGGATGCCTGCCGATGCGCCCTTCATCTCGATGAGAAACCGCGCCAGCGCCTCTCCCCGCCAGGCCTCGAGAACGTAAGCGGGGCGGTCGAGTTCCACCCCCTCGATGAACGGCGATGCCTGCCAGAACCCGCCCGCCGCCTTGACGAGAGCGTCCCCCCGCCCGTTCCGCAGATAGCCGTGGACGCCCGCGAGCCCGCGGGAGGCAAGCCAGTCGAGGGTTGCCGCGATCTCGCGCTTTCGCCCGACCGTCCGGGAAGCGACCCGTTCGAGGACGAAACGCTTTCCGTCCGCATCCTCGACCACGGTCCTGAACAGGGACCGCTCGGGGCTGCCCGCCGGCGCCAGTTCCGGACGTTCGGCCTTCAGCTCGAGGTCCCAGCAACGGAGGATGTCGATGAGGGGAAAGGTGTGCAAACTCGTCTCCAGGGTTTCTTGGACGGAATAGACGGAACAGACCGAACAGACCAGATGGACCGGATGGACCGAACAGACCTCTTCACCGGTTCGTCCACCGCATCCACGCGGCCGCCGACCAGCCCCACAGGGCGTTGAAGAGGACGACGAAGGCGGGCGTCCACGTCCCGAGGTCGAGTCCCATCATCCCCTTGCCCAGGCGAAGCGGGAAGATCACGAAGAGCTGGACCAGGGTGGGGCCGATGCTGAAGAACAGGCCGCGCAGGAAGACGTTTTTCTCCCAGAGAGGAATGACGAACAGCAGGCCCCAGATCCCGCCCCAGACGATCCTCGGGTAGAGCCAGGCCGGAGTCATCGGGGCCGAGAGGCTCACGCCGAGGGCCGCTGTGAAACCGTACTTCACGGCAAGCCAGAGGCACAAACTGTTGACGAGCCCGCCCAGCGCCCCGGCGCTGAAAGCGAGGGTCAGGGTTCTCGCGAATTTTCTCATGCCTGCTCCCTCGAAGGGGATTTCTTCTGGCTCTTCGTGACCGGCCTCGTGCGCAGGAGGATGTAGGTCGCCCCGGCGCCGCCGTCGCAGAGCCGCGCGCTCGAGTAGGCGATGACCCACTTGCGCCAGGGCCCCCGGGTCAGCCACTCGGTTACCCTGGCCTTCAGGACCGGCTCGCCCTGCGAGGAGAGCCCCCGGCCGTGGATGACGAGAAGCGATCGGCGGTTCCGGATCACCGAGTCACGGAGGAAGTCCTCGAAGGCAATGCGGGCCTCCTCGACGCCGAGACCGTGCAGATCGATGTGGGCCTGGATGGAAAACTCGCCCCGGTGCAGCCTCTCGGCCATCTTCGGGCTCACCCGGTACCCCGTCCCCTCGATGTACTCGGGGGTGTCTGCCACGACGAAACCCCGGCCGGAGGCGATGAGGGCCTTCATCCCCTCGACGGTCTCCTCCCCGGGGCTCTTCGGAGACGCAACCGCCGCAGGCGGCTCTCCCCTCCCCTCTTTTCGATCCGGTCCGGTCATGGGACGGATCCCGTCCATGGCCCGGAGGAAAAACTGCCTCTCCGTCTCCGGGTTCTCCGCCGCGGGCTGAGCGAGGGGTTTTTCCGGCCCTTTCAACCCCTTCGGCTTGGCCGAAGGGGCTTCCTTGAGCAGGGATTTAAGCCCCTTGAACGGGTTGTGGCCAAAGGGGGTTCGTGTCGATTCCACAGTTTGTTGCGGTCCTCGCCCCGCGTTCAGAGGTCGTAGAGTTTTTCGTCGATGGAGGGACGCATGCCCTTCTTTCCCCGGACGGCCTTTTTTGCCAGGGAGAAGAGATCCTCGTCCCCGAGGGAATCCCCCATCTCCTCCTCGATCCGGTCCGGGTCCTCCCCCTTCTCCATCCGGGCGAGGGCTTCCTCCATCTTCGGCCCGAGGGCAAGCCCCGTGGCGTCCGTCAGCTTTCGCATCAGCTTGGCCGCCTGGCGGGGATCGTTCTCGTCGAGCCCGTCGGCCTCCCGCGCGATCATCTCCATGGCCTTTTCCATCTTCGACTCGTCGAGGCCGGCCAGCTCGTCCCCGCCGGTATCGTCCTTTTTCCCGGAGAGCTTCGCGAAGACCGACATCTGGCGCTGGAGCCTGACCTTTTTGCACTTCGGGCAAAAGGGGACCTTCTCCGTGTTCACGTTCCGGGAGAAGAAGTTGTAGATCGTGTTGCACTTGCGGCAGTAGAATTCGTAGATGGGCATGGGGATCTACCTCGTCTGATCGTTGAGCAACATTGTAGCGATTCACGAGTCAAAATCAAGAGTGCTCGCTGAAAGCAAGGGGCTGTCGGTTGGCAAATCCGAGTACCGGTGACATCCCTGCGGCCGGAAGCCCATCCGACCTTCTTACTCTCTCGCCTTCTCACCTTCTGTTCGATCGAGGACCAATAGCCGCTCCACGCGTTCGGCCAGAGGCGGGTGGGAGTAGTAGAAGGCGACGTAGGCCGGGTGGGGGTGGAGGTTGGCCAGGTTTTCCTTCGCGAGGCGCTTGAGGGCCTCCGCGAGAAACCGGGTCGTGCCGACAAGCCCGAGCGTGTAGCGGTCGGCGTCACGCTCGTACTTGCGGGAGATCGCGGCCCCGACGGGGGTGAAAAAGAAGGCGGCGGGCTTCATCACGATGGCCGCGAGCAGCAGCCCCGCGTAGGGCAGGGGCGCGGCAAAGCCGAAGGTTGCGTAGAGCAGCGGCCAGCCCATGAGCCGGAAGACCATGTAGAAGCCCGCGAAAGACACGGCCTCCATGGCGAGGAGCTGCTTGAGCAAGTGGCGCAGCTTCCAGTGGCCGATCTCGTGGGCCAGCACGGAGGCGATCTCGTCGTGGCTGTGGGTGGCGATCAGCGTGTCGAAGAGCACAATCCGCTTGGAGCGGCCCAGGCCCGTGAAGTAGGCGTTGGAGTGCCGGCTCCGCCTCCCCGCGTCGACCTCGAAGATCCCCTCGGCCCTGAGACCCGCCTGGTCGGCGAGGGCCAGGATGCGGTCCCGTAGCGCCTCGTCCCTCACGGGGACGTACTTGTTGAACAGCGGGGCGATCACCAGGGGGTAGAGCCAGATCATGAGCATCTGGAAGAGGGCGAAGAACACCCAGGCGGCAAACCACCACGCCTGCGGGAGCCAGTGGACGAGCGCGAAGAAGGGGACGAACAGCAGGGCCAGCAGGATGACGGAGACGGCCGCGGACTTGGCCAGGTCCGCCAGCCAGAGCCCCGGCGTGATCGTGCTGAACCCGTATTTCCTTTCGATGACGAAGGTGCCGTAGAGGCTGAAGGGGATGTCGAGCACGACGCTCGCCCCGTAGAGGGCGCCGAAGAACAGCGTGCCCGACCAGACCGGGTGGAGACCCAGGGACTCGATCGCGCCGGCCAGCCAGGGGAGGGCCCCGGCGTACAGCACGGCGAGCAGGATCGCGTCGTCAATGAGCGACTCGAGCGAGTGGAAGCGCGACGACTCGACGGTGTAGTCGCGCATGCGGGCAAGGGTCGTCTCGTCGATCTCGCCCCGGAAGGCCTCGGGGACGATGTGCCCGTGCCTGCGCAGGTGGGCGATGTTCGCCCGGGCTAGGGCGTACCGGGTGAGGGCGGCGGCGGCAAAGAGGGCGATGAATACATCGGAAAGGGCGTTGAACTGGATCATTCCGGTCGCATCCTGGATCACGCGGGCGGGAAGGAGGCCCGGTAGATCTCCGCGAAGCGGTCCTTGCCCCCGGCCATCATAAGGGTGAGCGGCATGGCCTCGCGCCCCAGGGCGAGCATCCGCTCCGTGAGCCGGCGGATGTCCCACTGGGCGTGGCGGTCGGCCCGGAGCCGCGCGATGTGGTAGAGCTCGCGGGCGTTCATCTTCATCAGGACGCGCTTGCGGTGCGCATTGGTCAGGATGTAGGGCGCCGCCGCGGGGGCTGCGCGCCGGATCGCCCCGTAGGTCTCCTCCGTGCGGGCCGTCATCTCCCGGAAGGCGTTCTCCATGCCGATGGCGGCGATGGAGGGCGGCACGGTCACGTCGAGGGACGGGTCGTAGTCCTGGCTCACCAGGGTGGCCATCCGGTGGCGCTTGAGCTGCGCGAAGCACGATGCGCTCACGACGAGGTCGAACTGCAGGTCGGCGTTCTCGAACTCCCTCAGCGGGGTGTCCCACGCCTTCATGCAGCGGAAGGAGGCCTTGAAGAGGCCGGCCCGATCCTCGGCGGACATCGACCCGGCGGCCCGCAGGCACTCTTCCAGGGGCATCCGGGAGGCGGCGTGCAGGAGGGCGGCGGCGACGCGGGCGTCGGCATCGGGGGTGGCCCAGGCGAGGCGGACCTCCTCCGTGGGCCCGGCGGCACGGGGGTGCCCCGCCCTGCCGAGGATCGATTCAGCCGCTGCGCGGAGGCCTTCCCTCGTTGCACAGTCGAATTCCGTGGCCTCCGTGTAGCGGACGAGCGAGGGCGCGATGCCCTTCGTCGCGTCGTAGAGCCGCCGGCTGTACTCCTTCGCCTCGGCGAGCGGGTGGGCGGCGAGCCTGCGCAACATGAGCTCGAGGTTGCGCGTGTTGAGCGTCATCCCCAGCTGGGCCTCCGTGGCCAGGCACAGGACGTAGCGCGCGTCCTCCTTGGCCCAGCCCTCCAGCATGGAGCGGTTGGCGGGGACGGCGGCCAGGTCCCGGTTCTCGGCAAGGACCCAGGGAAGCAGCCCCTCATAGAGGCGGTGGTAGAACTCGTTCTGGGCCTTCACGGTCCGCGTGAACGTCTCGGCGAGGCCGGCCTCGCCGATCTCCCGGGGGACGATGAAATCGTCCTGCAGCAGCACGTAGCGCTGGGACTTCTCCGTGTAGGAGCAGAGGCGGAACTTCTCGATCTCCTCGACGAGCAGGCGGGAGACCCCCAGGACGTCGACGTTGAAGACGGCGTGCTCGGCGATCGAGCTGTGCCCCATGTCGAAGACGATGGACTGGTTGGAGCGCCTCGCCTTTTCCACTTCCCCGCGGGCGGCGGCGCGCAGCTCGTTGACGGGCGCCGGGTTGCGGCTGATGCGCGCGTAGGCCGCGGAGATCGTCTCGGGCGTGAAGTGCTCCGCCCCGGGGTTCGCGGCCTGGAGTTCGCGGATGGTTTCGTAATCGAGATTGAAGCCGGCGAGGATGATGTTCAAGCGGTGCCTTCCTTCCCGTCGGGGCTGGTGTGGGCCATTTTATAACAGCATTTTCCGCACCGGTCAAACCGCTTTTCGACGCCCGCGGATGCCTGCAGCAGGGCCGCAGGCGGGTGTTTCGGGCCGCCGGGCAAAAATAGGGTAGCGTTTTGGGGAAAATGTGTTACATAAAGACGGCGCCTGTTTCCCGGCGCTCGACGGAAACGGGGATGGCACTCAACGAGCTCGACCGGGTGGAGATTCTCTCCCTCCAGGACAACTACATCGACATCACCGCCGTGGACGACAGCGACGTCGTCCGGAGGGCCCGGAACGTCCGGGACGGCGTGATCTGCAACTCCATCCAGGCCGAACACGGTTTTTCGGCCCTTGTCCGGTTGAGCCGCGAAGGCCGGACGAGAACGCTCCTGTTCGACTTCGGCTTCTCCGAACACGGCTCGGCGTTCAATGCCGAGGCCCTCGACGTGGATTTGCGCCAGGTCGAGACGCTCGTTCTTTCCCACGGCCACGGCGACCACACGGGCGGCCTGAAGAGGCTCCTTGCGAAAATCGGCAGGAAAGGCCTCGATCTCGTCCTGCACCCCGGGGCCTTCAAGCCCGACCGCTATCTCGTCCGGCGCGGGGTGAAGGACCGTTTCCCCCGGCTCTCACGCGAGGAGCTGGAGGCGCTGGGACTTCGCGTCGTGCCGACGCGCGAGCCCCTGCCGCTGCTGGATGGAGACGCCCTGTTCCTCGGCGAGATCCCGCGCACGACGCCCTTCGAAAAGGGCGTACCCCACGCCTTCTTCCTCCAGGACGGGAAGGAGACCCGGGATGCCAACGAGGATGACTCCTCCCTGGCGATGCGGGTCAGGGGCAAGGGGCTCATCGTCCTGTCGGGCTGCGCCCACGCGGGGATCATCAACACGGTGCGCCACGCCATGGCCGTCACGGGAGTCGGAGAGGTCCACGCCGTGATGGGGGGCTTTCATCTCTCCGGGCCCGCGTTCGATCCGGTCATCGAGCCCACCGTGGAGGAGATGAAGAGGATCGGGCCCGATCACGTCATCCCCTGCCACTGCACGGGCCGGAAAGCGATCATGAGCCTGGAGCGGGCCATGCCCCGGCAATTCATCCTGAACATGTCCGGGACGACACTGACGTTTCATGCCTGATCGGCCTACCCGGGGGCCATCCCGGCGCGCGGTTTGCATGGGGAGTCTGCGGCCGGTCACGATATAACGAGAAAGCAAACGCGGACGACGATGGAGATCACGACCCTCGTACACAGCTTCCGAATCCAGGACTTTTTCGACATCCTCCTGATCACCTTCATGATCTACGGGCTCCTGGTCTGGTTCCGCGACGCCGCCTCGCGGTTCGTCCTCGTCGGGATCGGCATCCTGGGCATCATCTACTACCTGGCCCGCTCCTTCCAGCTCTACCTTTCGGCGGCGGTGCTGCAGGGGTTTTTTGCCGTCATCCTGCTGGCGATGGTGATCATCTTCCAGGAGGAATTCCGACGGTTTTTCGAGCGCATTGCCACGTGGGGCCGCATCCGCAAGAGCGGCCGGGTCTCCTCGCTCCACGAGGAGGTGGAGATCATCGTCCAGTCCGTGGCCACGCTGGCCCGCCAGCACACGGGCGCCCTCATCGTCATCCAGGGCGATGACCCCCTGGACCGGCACCTGGCCGGGGGGGTTCCCCTCGACGGCGTGCTCAGCCAGCCCCTGCTGGAGAGCATCTTCGACCCCCACTCCATCGGCCACGACGGAGCCGTCGTCATCGACCACGGGCGCGTCGTCAGCTTCGGGTGCCACCTCCCGCTGTCGACCAACACCGACAAGATCGGCAACCTCGGCCTGCGCCACACGGCGGCCCTCGGCCTTTCGGAGCGCACCGACGCGACCTGCATCGTCGTCTCCGAGGAGCGGGGAACCGTTTCCGTGGCCTTCGGGGGCCGGATCGACGTCCTGAAGAGCCCCACCGAACTCGGCATGATCCTCGAGCGCCTCTACGGGAAGAAGATGCCGAAGGGCAGGGCCGGGCACCTCCTGGGCTGGTTCAGGCGCAACCCCCTGGAGAAGGCGACGGCCATCCTGCTGGCCTCCCTGCTGTGGTTCGCCTTCGGCTACCAGAAGGACCTCGTCCGGCGCGACTTCACCCTGCCCATCGAGTACCGCAACCTCTCGCCCCAGTGGGTCATCGAGGGCACGAAAGTCACGGAGGCCAAGGTCACCCTGTCGGGTCCCGAGCAGGCCTTCAACCTGCTGAACCCCGCGAGCCTGAGGGTGTCCGTCGACCTGTCGAGTGTCCGGGAAGGCCGCCAGGAGATCGAACTGACCAACGACATGATCAAGACCCCGGCCAACATCTCCGTGGTAAGCGTGTCCCCTGCCCGAATCGTCGTCAGCGCCTCGCGTCTGCGCGCCGCGGTGCTTCCCGTGGATGTGCGCTCCGAGGGAAATCTGCCCCCGGGGGTGGCGCTGCAGCGCATCGAGGTGAAACCGACCCATGTCTCCGTGCTCGTGCCGAAGCGGTTTGTCGGCACGGACCTGCAGATCCCCACGGAGCCCGTCGACCTGCGGAAAGTGAACGCAACAACCACCCTGTCGGCAAAGCTGATCACCCCGCCGGAGGTCTCCTTCGAGGGGGGCAAACCCCTGTCCGTGGAGGTGACCATCCGGGTAAGGCCGAAAGCATCCGCACCGAAGAGCGCGGAATAGCCGTTCACACGGAGCCACCTCTTCGACAGGCTCAGGGTGGCAAAGCCACAAGCCGCAAGCAACAAGGAGTCAAATCCCCCTGTCATCCCCCTTTTTCTAAAGGGGGAAAGAGGGGGATTTTTCTTAAAAGAGGGGTGAACACCATGCCTGAGCTCCCCGAAGTCGAAACCCTCTGCCGCCAGCTGCGGCCGGTGATCGTGGGCCGGGAAATCCAGTCCCTGCGGGTCATCGACCGGAAGCTCGGGCACCTGCCGCCGCTTGCGGGCCGGGAGGTCCGTTCGGTCGAACGTCACGGCAAGCGGATGGTCTGGATGCTGTCGGACGGGCAATGCCTCGCCTTCCAGCTGCGCATGACGGGACGCCTCTTCTGGCTCGAGGGGGGCGAAACCCCGCCCCATGCAAGGCTGGTTTTTTTCTTTCCCTCCGGCCGCCTCGTCCTCTCCGATCCCCGGCGCTTTGCCACGGTGGCGCTCTGCAGCCCCTCCGCGGCAAGTCCCGTCGCCGACGGGCTCGAGCCGCTCGACCCGAAAGCCCTTGCGGCATCGGCACGCCGGAGACGGCTACCCGTCAAGAGCTTCCTCATGGACCAGAGGGCCGTGGCCGGCATCGGCAACATCTACGCAAGCGAGATCCTGCACGGGGCGGGGATCGACCCGACGCGACCGGCTTGCAGCCTCACGCCGGCCCAGTGGAGGCGGGTCGCAACCGTGTCCGCCCGCATCCTGGCGAAGGCCGTCGAGGCCCGCGGGACATCCATTTCCGACTGGCGGGACCTCTTTGCCGGCCCGGGGGAGTACCAGCATCAGCTGCGCGTTTACGGCAGGAAGGGGGAGCGATGCAGGGCGTGCCGCTGCGAGATCCTCCGGGTCGTCATCGCCGGCCGCAGCACGTTCTACTGTCCGACGTGCCAGAAGTGACCTGCCGGTTCGAGGCTTCCGTTCCGCCATGCCGACTGCAACCTGACACCTTGTGGTTCATCTGCGTTTCGGGTATACATTTCACGTACCGGATCTCATTCTCCCAGGAAAGGACACAATCCATGAAGAAATATGAATGCTCCGTCTGCGGCTACATCTACAACCCCGAGGAAGGGGACCCCGATGGCGGGATCGCCCCCGGCACGCCTTTCGAGAAAATTCCCGACACCTGGGTTTGCCCGATCTGCGGGGCGGCTAAAAGCGAGTTCACCCCCGTCGATTGACAGGCGGATGAAAAGCGCCCATCTGCGGCGTTTCCCTCGTCCCTCGTCGGTCGACGTACGCACCAAGTACGCCTCCCTCCTCGGGACTTCGGGGGCCTTGCATCTGGGCTTTTTTGACCCGCCTGGTACAGGGCCCGTTGCCGGTCCCTGTGGGTTGGAAGCCATGATCGAGATCGACGGCTCCATGCACTCCGGGAGCGGCACGGTGCTCAGATACGCAGTTGCCCTTGCCGTGTTGCGGGCGGAGCCCCTTCGCATCCGAAACATCCGGGCACGGCGATCCAAGCCCGGCTTGAGGCCTCAGCATCTGCAGGCCGTGCGCGCCTGCGCAGCCTTCTGCGGCGGGAGGCTGCAGGGCGACGAGGTGGGCTCCCGGGAGATCGTCTTTCACCCGGGCCGCACCCGGAGAGGCGGCGAGTTCCGCTTCGACATCGGGACGGCCGGCTCGGCCACCATGCTCGCCTTCACCCTGATCCCCCTCGCCCTCTTCGCGGAAAAAACCTGCCGCTTTACCCTCACGGGAGGCGTCTTCCAGGACTTTGCGCCGGGCGCCTTCCACATGCGCCACGTTCTCCTGGCGCACCTCGAGCCCATGGGGGCAAAGGCCCGGCTGGCCGTCGAGCGCCCCGGCTACGTCCCGAAGGGCGGGGGGAAGCTGCTGCTCGAGGTGGAGCCGCTGCGGTCGACCCTGGTTCCCCTCCGACGGCTCGAACCGGGCAAGCCCCGGCGATTCCGGGGTATCGCGCTTGCTTCCCACCTGGCCGAAGAGAAGGTCGCCGAGCGGATGGCCGCACGCTGCCGGGAGCTCCTGGCGGGAGAAGCACCCGTGGAGGAGATGGTCGTCCGGCAGGATTCCTCGGCCCCGCAGAGGGGGGCGGCCCTCTATCTCGGGGTGGAGACGTCGACGGGATGCATTCTCGGCGCCGACCGGGCGGGCAAGCGGGGCCGGCGCTCGGAGGCCATCGCCGAGTTCGTCGTGTCGTCCCTGCAGGAGGATCTCGCCACGGGCGCCACGGTGGATCGCCACCTGGCGGATCAGCTCATCCTCTTTGCCGCCCTGGCCGCAGGCCAGACGCGGTACCGCATCCCCGCGATGACCGACCACGTGGAGTCGAACCTGTGGCTCGTGGAGACGATCCTGGGGGCGCGCACCGCCCGGGAGGGCAACGTGATTTTCATCGGGGGCATCGGGCTGGCGCCGCCCGCGGGAAGAGGGAGTTAAGAAGCTGGGAAGTTGTGAAGTTCGGAGGGTCCATAATGGAAATCCTTCCGAGCTTCCTGACTTCGTTCGCTTTCAGAGGATCGCTTTTCGAGTACAGAAAACCGTCATGGATCAGGTCGACAGGAACAAGAGGATGGGAAGGCACATCGGACGCAGGCTCCGGGAAAGCCTCGAGAGGGCGAGCGACGTCGTCGTCGCCGAGCGGGAGACCGCGACGGCTGCGAGGCCCTTCGGCGCCTCCTGGGTCGACGTTCGGGAGTTCCACGAGGCCCAGCGGCTCAAGCAGGACCTGTTGCGGCGGTACCGGGGGAAAAGACTGGAAGACGTCCTGCCCGGCGAGGAAGTCCGCACGGCGCGCGGGGTCTGCTACCGCCTGGTGAGCAGCGAAGGCGGGCGCCTGCGCACCGTCGATCCCGACACGGTTCGCCGCAGCATCCTGGCCGACCTCAAGCTTCTCTACGGCGTGGGCGAGGTGACCGAGGCTGCCCTCAAGAGGAAGGGCCTCGCGTCCATCGCCGATCTGGCCGAGCACCCCCGCTTCGGCCTGCAGGCCCGGGAAATCCTGCGCATGGTGGAAGCGGGCGACACGGCGGAGCTGACGAACTGGATCGGCCGGTGGTTCCAGAAATCGCACCCGCTGGCCCTGCTCGCCTCGGGCTTCCACAGCGAAGAGGACTTCGTCCTCATCGACATCGAGACCCTGGGGATGTTCCAGCGGCCCATCATCCTGCTCGGCCTGGCAAGGGTCCGGGGCGACGGGATCCGGGTGGAGCAGTTTCTGCTGCGCCGCATCGACGAGGAGCCGGCGGCACTCGCGGGCCTGCTCGATCACCTCGGGGGCCGCCGGGCCTTCGTCACCTTCAACGGGCGCACCTTCGACGTCCCCTACATCCGCGAGCGGCTGGCCTACTACGGCATCCGGGCCAGTCTCGAGGGCCCCCACTTTGACGTTCTCCACTTCTCCCGCCGCGCCTGGCGGGATTGCGTGCCCGACTGCAAACTGACAACGCTCGAGCGCTGCTTCCTCGGCATCGAGCGCGAGGGCGACGTGCCCAGCGCGATGGTGCCCGAGTTCTACGAGAGCTACATGCGTACGGGGAACCCCGGGCCGCTCGTCCCCATCGTTGAGCACAACCGGCGCGATCTTCTCACGCTGGCGAGCCTCTTCTCGAAGCTCCACGAGGAGTGGCAGCCATGATCGCAACCGCCCTGGATGCGCTGAAGCAGAGCCCCCGCTTCCGCGACCGCATCGCCCACGTCGAGATCCTCCCGGCCCGGGAACCGCAGTACGGGGAACTCGGAGAGCCCCTTTCGGCGGGCATCGCCCATTACCTCGACGCCCGCCGCATCCGCCTCTACAGCCACCAGTGCGAGGCCGTCGAAGCCCTTCGCGCGGGACGCAACGTCATCCTCTGCACGCCCACCGCCTCGGGCAAGACGCTGGGATTCGACCTGCCCGTCTTCGAGACGCTCGAGCGCGACCGCCAGGCCACGGCCCTGTTCGTCTACCCCACGAAGGCCCTCTCCAACGACCAGCTCAAGGTTTTCAAGGACATGGAGCGCGCCTCGGGCGTCCGGGCCGACGCGGCCGTCTACGACGGCGACACGCCGGTTTCCCGCCGCGGCCGCATCCGCGAGATGTCGCGGATTATCCTCACCAATCCCCACGAGCTCCACCACGTCCTTCCCTGGCACTCGAAGTGGGAGCGCTTCTTCCGAAATCTTCACTACGTCGTCTTCGACGAGGCCCACCGCTACCGGGGGGTGTTCGGCTCCAACGTGGCTTTCGTCATCCGCAGGCTCCGCCGCATCGCCCGCTTCTACGGCGCCTCGCCCCGGTTCGTGCTCTCCACGGCAACGCTGGCCAACCCGCAGGAGTTCGGCGAGAAGCTCGTCGGCTTGCCCTTCGACGTCATCTCCGAGGACGGATCGCCCCGGGGCGGGAAAAGCTTCCTGTTCTACAACCCCTTCTTCGACGGGGCGGGCACCCACTCGCCCCACCAGGAGACGCGGGACCTGTTCCTGTACTTCGTGAAGCGGGGGCTGCAGACGCTGTGCTTCACGGCCTCGAGGCGGATGGCGGAACTCATCGCCCTGTGGTCGAAGGAGGCGACGAAGGCCGGCACGGCGCTCTCGGATCAAATCGCCGCCTACCGGGCGGGCTACCTGCCGCAAGAGCGCCGCGAGATCGAGGATGCCCTCAAGCGAGGCCTCCTGACGGGGGTGACCTCGACCAACGCCCTGGAGGTGGGCATCGACATCGGATCGCTCGACTGCGTCATCATCTCGGGCTACCCCGGGACGGTGCTTGCCACCTGGCAGCAGGCGGGCCGCTCCGGCAGGCGCAACCGCGACGCCCTGGCCGTGCTCGTGGCCTTCCAGAACCCGCTGGACCAGTACCTGATGAAGCACCCCGGGTCCTTCTTCGGAAAGCCCCACGAGCAGGCCATCATCGACCTGGCAAACCCCTACATCCTCTCGGGGCAGCTCCTGTGCGCCGTGGCCGAGCTCCCCTTCGACGCCGGGCAGGAGGACATCCTGCCCGGGGAGGCCGTCGCCGGGCTCCTGCCGGAGCTGGCCGCCGAGGGGCTCGTGAAGGAGACTCCCCACGGCTGGGTCTACACGGGTCGGGGAAGGCCCGTGGAGGCCGTCGGTCTCGACCACATCGCCCGCGACGCCTACCGCATCACCTGCGGCGGAATGCTTCTCGAGACGATGGACGTGAGCCAGGCCTATCGGGAAGCGCACCTGGGGGCCGTGCTCCTGCACCAGGGGGAAAGTTACGTTGTCAGGCGCTTCGACGTGGAGAGCCGCCTCGTCGAGGTGGAGCGCAAGGATGTCGACTACTACACCCAGGCGATCAAGGCCGTCGATCTCGAAATCCTCGGCGCGAGGGACATGCGCAGGGTGGGCCGGATGGTCTTTTGCCTGGGAGAGCTCGAGGTCACGGAGACGACACTGGGCTACAAGGTGATCCAGGACGACCAGGTGGTCGCGCGGGAGACGCTGGAGCTTCCGCCGCTTCGCTTCCGAACGACGGGGCTCTGGTTCGCGATCCCCGGCGAGCTGCGGCGCGCCGTCCACGATCGCAACCTCAACTTCGGCGGCGCCCTGCACGCCCTCGAGCATGCCATGATCGCCATCCTTCCTTTTGAGGTCATGTGCGACCGCTGGGACATCGGCGGCCTCTCCACGCCCGGTCACCCCGGCACGGGGGAGCCCACCATCTTCCTCTACGACGGCTACGAGGGCGGCATCGGGCTCACGGAGAAGGCCCAGGGCCTCATGGAGCGGGTGACGCGCCAGACGCTGGAGCTGATTCGCGACTGCCCCTGCGAGACGGGCTGCCCCGCCTGCATCCTCTCGCCCAAGTGCGGCAACGACAACCGGCCCATGGACAAGCAGGGGGCGCTCCTGCTGCTCGAGGGAATGCTGGAGATGATGAGGTGACAGGTAACCGGTGATAGATACGGGAGCCTCCAGATAGAGCCAATCGCATTTCATCGGATACCGAAAAATTCTGAGAAAGGAAGAAGAACAGCTATGGAAATCGATCTCGGCGCGCTTGCGCCGCGTGATGCGCACGACATGCTGATCGGCGCCCTCATCCCGCGCCCGATTGCCTGGGTGAGCACGATCAGCGGGCTGCGGCAGGTCAACCTGGCCCCCTTCAGCTTTTTCTGCGGCGTCACGTGGAGCCCGCCCACCCTGGGGTTTTCCGTCGTGAACCGCTCCGACGGCAGCCGGAAGGACACGATCGTCAACATCGAAGAGACCGGCCAATTCGTCGTGAACATGGTCTCACACGATCTGGCCGGGCGCATGGTGCAGACGGCCTCGTCACTGCCGCGCGGCGTCAGCGAGGCGGACAAGGCCGGCATAGCTATGTCCCCCTCGACCCGGGTCTCCGTGCCCCGTGTGAAGGACGCGCGGGTGGCCTTCGAGTGCACCCTCGACCGGATCGTCACGGTGGGGCAAGGGACCCATGCGGGCAACCTCGTTCTCGGCACCATCGTGCTGATGCATGTCCGCGACGGCATCGTGGAAGAGGGAAAGGGAATCGATCCGACCCGGTTCGACGCGATCGGCCGCCTGGGCGGTTCGCGCTATTGCCGGCTGCAGGACATCTTCGAGCTATGAGCACGCCGACACTCGCGGGCGCAATCCGCAACAGGTTCTCCTGCCGCACCTACGACGGCAGGGTGCCCGACGAAAAGACGAGGGAACGGCTAAGAACCTTCTTCCGCGGGAACGCGCGCGGGCCCTTCGGCAATGCCCTGCGGTTCGAACTCATCGACCTGACGGAAGCCGAGCGGGCGGAGCTGAAATCGCTGGGGACCTACGGCGTCGTCAGGGGGGCATCCCTCTACATCGCGGGCGCCGCCCGCAAGGGGCCCCGCGCCATGGAGGACTACGGGTACGGGATGGAGCGCAACGTCCTGTTCGCGACATCGCTGGGCCTGGGGACCTGCTGGCTGGGCGGGACGCTCAACCGGGCAGGCTTTTCCCGAAAAATAGGCCTGGCGGAGGAGGAGCTGATGCCCGCCGTCAGCCCCGTGGGCTACCCGGCCGGAAAGTGCTCGCTCACGGACCGGGCCTTCCGATTCATGGCGAAGTCGGACAGGCGCAAGCCCTGGACCGAGCTGTTCTTCGACGGTAGACCGGGCAACCCGATTGCGCAGGAGCACGCGGGGCCGTTCGCGGAGGCCCTCGAGGCGGTGCGGATCGGCCCCTCGGCCTCGAACCGCCAGCCCTGGCGCATCGTCCGGGAGGGCGCGTCCTTTCATTTCTTTCTCCAGAGGACGCCGGGCTATGATAAAATGACCGGCGAGATCAAGCTCCAGGAGGTGGACATGGGGATCGCCCTGTGCCACTTCGAGCTTGCGGCGCGGGAGGTCGGGTGTCCCGGGAACTGGACGGTGGCAAGACCCGCATTCGACGCGGGCGCTATGGAATACGTCGTCAGTTGGGCGTGACAAGGGACAGGAGGTGCGGCCGTGATGAAATGGAAGAGAAAAGCTGCATGCCGAATGTGCCTGGTCGCCCTGCTTTTTCTCTGCTGTCTGTACGAGGCGGCAGGCGCGACGGAGTCCAATCTCGCCCGGGTACTCGGGAAGGCAGACCATTTCATCGTGCTCCGGCACGCCAGGGCCCCCGGCACGGGCGATCCCGCCCACTTCAGGCTGGGGGATTGCTCCACCCAGCGCAACCTCTCCGAGGAGGGCAGGAAACAGGCTGTCCGGATCGGGGCGCGGCTGCGCGCGGCGGGGCTCGGGGAGACCACGGTGTACAGCAGCCAGTGGTGCCGCTGCCTGGAGACGGCGCGTCTTCTGGCCGTCGGCCCCGTCGTCGAGCTGCCCGCGCTGAATTCCTTTTTTCAATCCTCCGATCAGGAGGAAAAGCAAAACCGTGCGCTGCGAGCGTGGGTTGCCTCGGCCGATCTCAGCCGTCCCCTCGTGATCGTCACCCACCAGGTCAACATCACCGCCCTGACGGGCATCTTTCCCGCCGAGGGCGAGATCCTCGTCCTGCGCCGCGGGCCGGACACGCTGAGCGTCGCCGCTCGATTCCGGGACGGCGGGCCCACGACCGGGCCATAAAAAAAGGATCGGGCGATTCTCGTCCCGACCCGTTCCCGTTTTCTTTTCCTGGAACCGGCCTTCGGCCGCTATTCCCAGAGCCCCATCACGTCGCGCTTTTTCTTTTTCATGGCGGCCTTCTTTTCATCGAGGGCCTGTCTGGCCGACTGTTCCCTGTCAAGCACCTCGGAGGCCGCCGGGGCCGGTTCGGACTGCGCCTGCCGGGCCTGCGGAGGCGGCTGGACCAACGGCGCCTGCTGCGCTGCGGACGCCGCAGGCATCTGCGGCTGCGCGGAACCCTGTACTTCCTTTTTCAGTTCCGTCAGGGCCGCTCTCCCGTCCTTGGGATGCAGGAGGATGATGCTGATCCGGCGGTTCTGGGGGTCCTTGGGGCTTTCCTTGACGAGCAGGTCCGTGTCGGCATACCCCACGACGCGCGCCACCCTTGCGGGGTCGAGCCCGTTGGACTCGAGCATGCGCCGCGCCGCGGAGGCCCGGTTGGTCGAGAGCTCCCAGTTCGTGATCTGGTCGCCCCGGAACGGGGCGGCGTCCGTGTGCCCCTCGATGGCGATCTTGGCATCCTGGTCCCGGATCACCTCGGCCACGCTGGCGAGGATCTCGCGGGCTTTTTCCGTGGGCTCGGCGCTGCCGAGCTGGAACATGGGGCTGCCCTCCTTGTCGATGATCTGGATACGCACCCCCCCGTCGACGGCATCGATGCGGACGTGGTCCATGAGAGCTTCTTCCTGGCCCTGCCCCGGTCCCTGTCCCGGTGTCTTCTGCCCCGCGCCCTTGCCCCGGATCGCCTTTCTCAGCGACATGGCCACGTTCTCGGGCTTCAGCTCGGCCTTCTTGATGTGGTCGGTGATCACGAAGGCGGAGCCGGGCTGGAAGGTCTTGCCGCTTTCCTTGAAGAGGCTGAAGTTCTTGAAGTACTCCGCCATGACGGCCCGCTTTTCCGTGGAGACCATGGAGAGAAGCCACAGCAGGAGAAAAAAGGCCATCATGGCCGTGACGAAGTCGGCGTAGGCGACCTTCCACGAGCCGCCGTGGTGTCCCTCGCCGTGCTTCTTCTTGACCTTCTTGATGATGACCTTGCGGACGGCTTCCGACATTACTTCTTGATTCTCCTCAGGGCTTCCTCGACTTCCACGAAGGTCGGCTTGTCGACGGCCGGCACGACCCGGCGGCCGAACTCGACGGCCACCTGCGGGGCGGCGCCGCCCACGAAGGCCACGATGGCCATCTTGAGCACCGAGAGGTACTGGAGCTCCTCCGAGGCCGAGTGTTCCATGTTCTTGGCCATTGGCCCCACGAATCCGTAGCAGAGGAGAACGCCGAGGAACGTCCCGACGAGGGCCGCGCCGATCGACTTGCCGAGGACGTCAGGCGGCTCGCTGATCTTCCCCATGGTGAGGACGATTCCGAGGACGGCGGCGACGATCCCGAGGCCCGGCAGGGAGTCGGCCACGGTGGCGACACTCTTGCTGGGCGCCGTCAGCTCCTCCTGGTGGCTCTCCAGTTCGGCGTCGATGAGCGCCTCGAGCTCGTTGGGCTCGATCTTGGTCGTCATGACGGTCCGCAGGGTGTCGACGACGAGGTCGAGGGCGTGGTGGTTCTTGAAAAACCGGGGATACTTGGTGAAGATCACGCTCTCCCTGGGGTTGTCCACGTCGCCTTCGACGGAGACCAGGCCCTCCTTGCGGATCTTGTAGAAGACCTCGCCCAGCATCGTGAGGGCCTCAAGGTAGTCGGCCTTCGTATACCCCTTGCCGCTGAGCATCTTGACGATGCCCCCCATGACGGCCTTGATGACCTTCATGGGCGAGGCGATGATGAAGCCGCCCACGGCGGCCCCGCCGATGATGAGCAGCTCGACGGGCTGGAACAGCACGGCGAGGTTTCCGTGCTCGAGCAGGAAGCCGCCGATGACGCAGGCGATGACGATGGCAGATCCGATGATGGTGAACATGGAAGGCCTGCGCTATCTCCTTTTCTCGCGGAGGATCTGCCGTTCCCGCTCGAATACGAAACGGCAGATTTCCTCGCGAATTTGATCGTCCATGGCCACGAACTTCAGGCCGATTTCGAACCCGTCGCTCCGCCGGTCGGACGCCACCACCTCTCCGTAGATGTAGAGGGCCACCGAGGCGCCGGCCGAGAGGACCGTCATGATCTCGAGGATGTCGCCCCGGTTGAATGCCTCGCTCGAGGGGAACGAGAGGCCGCCGCCGCTGATGTTGATCTGCCTCACCGGCAGCGAGCTGAACCCCAGCTTCTGCGCGCCCAGCGCGTTGAGGATCAGGTCCAGCTTTCGGTTAAGCGCCGAGAGCCATTCGGCCAGGGCCTGGTCCTGAATCTCCGGAAGTCCCCCGAGGTCGACCGTCGTCTGGTTGCAGATCCGGGACAGGAGGCTTCCCCTCTCCTCCGGGGGGACGAGCCGCACGCCGAAGGGCACGACGGCGTTCACCCGGGAATATTCCCGGCGGTTTGGTTGACAGGGGAATTCGGTCTTGAAATTCATTTCGGGCATCCTGGCAAACGTTGCAACGGTTTCATATTCTCTTATCGGTTGCTTTCGTTATAACTTGAAGAAGAATTTGACGATGCAAGCCATTGGAATTGCACGCCTTATTTTCGGATCAGACCGCAGAGCCGGCAAACGGGGAGATGCAAGGGAGGTGCCATGCACTCGCTGCCGGCGCGAGGTGACGGGCGACAGGGTACAGGCGGTGGAAAGGCAAGGGCCCGGGGGCTATAGGTGCCCGGTCAACAGGAGGTCGAGGGCCGCGAGGGCTTCTTCGACAGTATGGGCAACGGTGAGGCGGCCTCCGTGGGGCAGGCCGATCGCGGGGGTTTTCAGGCCGATGACGGGGGTGTCGTTGCGCAGGGCGTGGGCGATCTCGGAGACCGTTCCCCACCCCCCGTCGACGGCGATCATCACGTGGGGCGTCTTGGCGTTGATGGCGTTCCGGGCATCGGCCATCCCGGTCTGGATGGCGATGTCGACATACTCGTTGGGGTACCCCGCAAGCGGACGCACGCGATCGCTGGGCAGAACGGCCAGGACGAGACCCCCGGCGAGAAAGGCCCCCTCGGAGGCGGCTTTCATCACCCCGTCGCCTCCCCCCGTAAGGAGGACATGCCCTCGCTCTGCGATTCCCTTGCCGATTCGCCGGGCGTCGTCCAGGATGGCCGGCGGCGCATCGTGCCCGCCCATGACGCCCACGACGAAAGGTTTTCTCCGGACTTCGATTGTTTGCATGGGTTCTGCTTCCTCTGATTATTCTTTACGCCCCGAGAGCGGGGGAGTCAAATCCGGGCCGTGCGCTGCACGCTGCATCTTCCCTATACCCAAGACCCTAATCCCGATACCCGCTTACAGGAAGGGCTCCAGGCGCCCGATCCGGAACCGCAGCAGCAGGTCGATGAACCTCGGGTTGCCTAGGGGGTTTTCCCCGAAGCCGAAGAGGTGCGTCGGGCATCGGCAGTCGGAGGAGCCGAACCGCGGGACGTTCCAGGCTGCCAATTCCCCGATCGCCGCCGCGAGGCCATGCTCGAGGTCCTCGCTTGAGCGGACGGGCAGCGCCGTGCAGGAATCGGCCCTCTCGCGCAGGAAATCGATGTGCCAGTGATTCCGCTTGCGGAGCCGCAGGTGGCGTTCCACCCGCTTCGAGAGGTTGGCGCGGGCCGAGCCGGCGTAGACGTAATATCCTTTCGGGAAGGGGATGCGGCCGAGGCCGCCCACGTCGATTCGCCGGCCGCGCGCCATCTCGAGCACCAGGAGGTAGGCCCCCTCGTCCCTCGCCTCCCGTTCGACGAGGTCCCAGGGGATCTCCAGGTCGCGGATACGCGGCCCCAGGCCCAGGTCTTCCTTCCACTCGACACCGACGGCCTTGACGAGGATGTCGTCCTTCACCTCCAGGAGGGCCTGCGAAAAGGCCAGGTCCGTGTGGTAGTCCGGCATGAAAGCGTCGACCTGCGGCGTGTGGACGAGGAAGACGACCCCCCCGGGCATTCCCCGCTTTGCGTGAAGGGCGAGCTGCTCGAGGTGCTTGCGGCCGCGCGCGGTGACGGCGTCGGGGAACATGGCGATACGGCCCGCGAAAAGGGTGCAGGACTTGACCTCGAGGAAGAACTCCCGCCCGCCCCGCTCGAGGAGGAAGTCGTAACGGCTCGACCCCGCGACGGCCTCGCGCCGGACCACGGCATCCTTTTCGAACCCCGGGAGTCTCCCCTCTGCCAGCAGATGGCCGACCACGTCGTTGGTGAGGTGGGTGTGCAGCAGGACGGGGCGCCCCTCCCGCTCGACGGCGAGGGCCGTGTAGGGCGTGCTCCGGGTCATGCCGGGCGGGTTTGCCGCGAGATACAGGGACCGTCCCGGAAGCAGCAGCTCCCGGAGCCGACCGGGGTTGGGCAGGTAGGCCTCGACGGTCTTCCCGCCGAGATCGCAGAGGACGAGGAACCGGTTGGGCCTCTCGATGAATCTTGCCATGAGGATTGGCGATGAGAGAGGGATTCGGTATGGAGTTACGTCAGGTTTCACGGGGGATCCGTCCCAAAGGCTGTTCAAAAGGGTCCAGATGCAAGGCGCCCTGAAAAGGTGGAAGTTAAGAAGCTATGAAGTTAAGAAGTTCGAACTAGCGGAAACCGGGCGATGGGATTTCGGCGCCTCCCAACTTCCCCCTTCAAGAGGATGCGCCCCCGGTCAACAGCCTTAATCCCTTTCGCGGACGAAAAAGAGCATCGCCGCCGAGATAGCCGTCAGTGCCAGCGACGCGATGAACGGCGCCTGCATGCCGAAGCGATCCCACAGAAGGCCCGCCCCCACGGAGGCCGGGAAGGCGCACAGGCCGATCACCATCTGGAAGCCGCCCAGCGTGCTCGCCCGGTATTCGGCGGGCCCCAGTTCGGCGACGAAGGCCTTCTGCACCGTGTCGATGCCGGCCTGGTGCAGGCCGAAGAGGACGAAGGCGGCCACCACCATCCAGGCGCTGTCGGCAAAGACCATCGCCAGGCAGACAAGCCCCCAGAGGCCGTAGGAGATCTGCAGCACGGCCTTGCGGCCGATGCGGTCGGAGAGCACCCCGAAGGGGTAGGAGCAGAAGGTTGCCACCAGGGTGAACAGCAGGTAGAAGACGGGCACCGTGGTGACCCGGAAGCCGAATGTGCTGGCGAAGATGAGCAGGAACGAGTAGCTGAACGCTCCCAGCGAGAAGACCGCGCTGAGCAGGACGAAGAGCTTGAAGTTCCCGTCGAGGTGGGCGAAGGATATCCCCCTGAAGAGCTTCGCGTCCTCGAGGGGCTTCTCGCGGATGTTGAGCACGATCAGGACGGCGGCGACCAGGGACGGAACGGCCGCGATCAGCAGAAGGTTCCGGTAGCCGAGCAGCGGGAAGGCGGCGATGCAGAAGACGATCCCGACGAGGGCCCCCGCGTTGTCCATGGTCCGGATCAGCCCGAAGTTCTCGCCGCGGTTGCTGCGGATCGAGAGGTCCGCCACCATGGCGTCCCGGGGGGCTCCCCGCATCTTGCCCGCCCGGTCCAGGATCCGGAACGGAACGAGCCCGTGCCACGTGGCCGACAGCGCGTAGCCCAGCCGGGAGATCCCGCCGAAGAGGTACCCCAGCCAGATGAAGACCTTGCGCTTGTGGGTGCGGTCGGAGATGTAGCCCGAGATCGCCTGCGAGAGGGAGACGACGGCGTTGCCGATCCCGTCGATGAGCCCCAGGACGGCCATGTTGGCCCCCAGGGACGCGACGAACAGGGGCCAGATCGGGTAGATCATGTCCGACCCCATGTCGTTGAAAAACGACGAGAAGGCGAAGGTGCGGATGGTCTTCTTCGTCTCGCCGTTTTGCGGCGGGTTCGCTTCGGGCTTCCTTTCCATGCGGGCGGGGAAGCGTTACTTTCTCAGGTTCGCTTCGATCTTGTCGTGGATGTATTTTGCCCCGACGTTGCTGCCCGCCGTGCCGACGCGCACGGAAACGGTGGTGTCCGTCCGCGTGAGGTATGTCACGGTGATCTTCACCTTCTCCTCGAAGAGAACGGCGTCGATCGTAGCCTTCTCGATCTTGCGGTCCGGCACGACGTCCGTCGCCTTGAGATCCGCCACGGCCTTGCGGGCGGCGTCCCAGACCTGGTCCATGGGGTACTTGTAGACCGACTCGAGGCTCCCGTCGTGGTAGACGAACCTCCCCGACTCGTAGCCCATGACCGTGTCCCCGGCGACGACGGCACAGCCGGTGAGGGCGGTCAGGGCAAGAAGGCCGACCACGAGGGCGATTTTCTTCAGCATGCGGTACCTCCTGGCAATGCGTACTCGGAATCGGGCGCCTCGACCGAGGTCGCGGTCTGCACCCCCGATGCCGGTTGTGATCCCGTCGGTTGCGAGCGATGCGGCCCGCCCCTCAGGAGAAACGGATCAGGACGGCCTGAACGGCCGTGAACAGGACGGCCCCCGCCGTGGCGAGGGCGAGAAACGCCGCCGCGATGCGGTGCGGCATGCTCTCCCGGCGCCTCTCCTCGTACCCGAGGGCGAACCCTGCGGCGATCCCGGCGGCGATCCCGCCCCCGTGGGCCCAGTTGTTGATGCCGGGCAGCAGGAGCCCGAAGAGGATCAGGCCGATGATCCACCCCATGGCCTGCCGGTAGATGGCCGTGCCGAAGTATCCGCCCCGGGATTTACCGTAGTAGAGGATGGCGCCGATGAGGCCGCACACGCTGGCCGAGGCGCCCAGCGTGAAGGGGATCCCCACGAAATAGGAAAGCACGAACCCCGCAACGCCGCTGAAGAGGTAGATGACGAGAAACCGTGCCGTGCCGTATTCCTGGGCCACGAAGGGGCCCAGCTGGTGGAGGGCCATCATGTTGAAGGCGATGTGCAGGATGCCCCCGTGGAGCCAGGAGGCCGTCAGGATTGTCCACCAGCGGTGGTAGTAGTCGATCGGGATCGTCCCCGTCGCACCGAGCAGCAGAAGGCTCGTGCTCGAGGGGGAGAGCAGCGTGAAGGGGTTGAGCGACATCCCCATCTCCGAGGGCTTCAGGACGAGCGCCAGGATGAAGATGGCCGCGTTGGCGTAAATGATGAACTGGATGATGCTGTCGCTGTCGCGCAGCGAGAGCCGGGAGAGGCCTTGGCGGATCGGGGAGCCCGGGTTTGCGAGCCCGCAGAAGGGGCACGAAGTCTCGTCTGAGCTGATCAGCTTCCGGCAGCCGGGGCAGAGCATCGATTTCTTGTCCAGTTGACCCATTTTCGCCTCACACTTCCGGGCACGGTAACACAGAGTAAGAAAGGCTGTCAAAGGATTTACGGGCATTTCGGGCTGCCGGGACTTCCCTTTGCCCGCCCGGGGATTCCCTGCTATAGTGTTGCGACGAAAGGGGAAATGAATGTCTATTCGCAAAGGGGATATCGTCACGCTGACGATCGAAACGGTCGCATTCGGCGGCGAGGGACTCGGCCGCGTGGAGAACCTCGTCGTCTTTGTGCCCTTCACAGCCGGGGGCGACGTGGTGGAGGTGGAGATACGGGAGGCGAAGAAACGGTTCCTGCGGGGCCGGGTGAGAACGCTGATCGCGCCGTCGGCCGACCGGGTGGAGCCCCCCTGCCCGTATTTCCGGCGCTGCGGGGGCTGCGATTACCAGCACATCCGGTACGAAAAGCAGGTCGACATGAAGGGCCGGCAGGTCGCCGAGGCCTTCGAACGGATCGGGAAATTCCCGGCGCCGCCCGTCGAACCCGTTTTGCCCTCACCCGTCGCCTACGGATACCGCGGCAAGGCAGAGTTCCACGTGGAGCGCTCACGCGACGGGTCGCACCGCATCGGGTTCATGGACGCGGGCGGAACGCGCCTCGTCGACATCGAGCGCTGCGCCATCATGGAGGATAGCATCAACGGGCAGCTCGCCTACCTGCGCAAGCCCACCCACGCCCCCCTGCGCGTGGACCGCTACGTGGTCTGGTCCCTCACGGGGAAGAGCGAAGAGACGAACGTCGTGCGTGTCGTGAAGGGCCGCGAGATCCTCGTCCCTCTCGAGGGGTTCTTCCAGGCCAACACGGCCCTCGCGGACGGCCTCGTGGACACCGTCCTGGAGCTTGCAGGCGTCGGCCCCGGGGAAACGGTGCTCGACCTGTATTGCGGCTCGGGCCTCTTTTCCCTGTTCCTGGCGCCGTCCTGCGCGAGGCTCGTCGGCATCGAGGTCGACGGCGAGGCCGTCGACTGCGCGCGCCTCAACATGGAGCGGCACGGGATCGACAACGCCGTCTTCCACCAGGGCGATGTCAGGGATGTCCTGGAAAAGGAATTCGCCGGCAGGAACGGGGCCGCTGATGTGGTCGTCCTCGACCCCCCGAGGGCGGGCTGCGAGCGGGAGGTGCTCGACCTCGTCGCCGGGATCGGCCCCTCGAAAATCGTCTACGTCTCCTGCGATCCGGGGACGCTGGCCCGCGACGCCCGCCTGCTCGTCGACGGGGGCTTCGATCTCGCCACCGTCAGGCCCGTGGACATGTTCCCGCAGACCAAGCACATCGAGTGCGTTTCCCTTTTCGTCAGGCGCTGAGTCGGAAAGGCAGAGGGAATGCAAGAAGAGGAGGCCGCGCCGGCCCCCTCTTCTTTTGCCGATGGACGCCCCCCGTCCGCTTCTCAGAAGTGAAAGTTGGCCCCGATCAGGAACATATGGTTCGTGGAGGTGGTGTCGCTGCCGCCGCTGCCGAACTCGTACTCCGCCTGCATGTAACGATAGGAGAGCTCAGCCGACCAGCTGGGCGTGATTTCGAACGTGACACCGAGCAGCAGTTGCCAGGCAAGGGCATTGTCCGTGTCGTCGACGGTTCCCCCGGGCCCCGTCGCATTCAGTTCCCCCCAGGACCAGCCGATGCCGACGCCCGCATAAGGATGAATTTTCCCATCGGGGTACCGGAAGATGAAGTTGAGCATCAGGTTGTTTGCCGAGAAATCACCGGCGTACCCGGACTGGTCTAGGTCCTGCTCCGCCAGGTAGGCGAACTCCAGTTCGACGGCCAGCCACTTGAACGTGGGGACGATGTAGCCGCCCTTCACCCCGAGCGCCCAACTGCTGTCGAGGCTGATGTCCGTTCCGTTCTCCAGGTCGTCAGGCATGACGTACCCCCCGAAGACGCCCACGTAGAACGGCCCGGCCTCGGCCGCCGTCGCGGCGGGGACGGGCGCGAGGAGGAGCATCCCCGCCGACAAAGCGAGCACAAGGACACATGAAAACATCTTTTTCATGACCGACCTCCTTTCGTGGATTTCCATCCCATGAACAAAACGGCGATGAACAAACCTGGGAAACGATGCATTAAAAAGGGGTTGACGCTCTGTGGGACGACTGCGGATGCACTGCCGATGAGATGAAAAATGATAGGAAGATCGAAGGTCGATGTCAACAACAATTCGGCCGCCCTTCGGCGGGTCCCTCCGGCGGCGGAAATCGCGGGCTTTACAAACCGCGCCGCCCTGCCTATGATAGGAACGGGCTGAAAAAGCCCTTTTTTTCCGAAGAAAGGCCTCAATCCCATGGTTGCAATACCCACCGATGCCGCCACGGTCATGCTCCTGCGGCCCTATCAGAACGCGACGGCGACGGACGTCGAGGTCCTCATGGTCCTGCGCAACCGCCGAAGCCGGTTCGTGCCGGGCTACCATGTCTACCCGGGCGGCATCCTCGATGCCGAGGACTACGAGTCCCGCATCGAGCGCTTCTGCAGGGGGATCGACCGGGCTCGGGCCTCGGAGATCCTTCCCGACATGTCCCGCCCCGAAAAGGCCCTGGGCGCCTGGGTCGCGGGGATCCGGGAGAGCTTCGAGGAGGTGGGGATGCTGATCGCCCTGCGGCGCGACGGGTCCCCCGTGACGATCCGGACGGAGGCGGAGCGCGCGCGGTTCTGCGGCTACAGGCGGGCGCTCAACGGGGGAGAGATGAAATTCCACGAGATGCTCGAGAGGGAGGACCTCGTCCTGCCCCTCGATCGCCTCCACTACTTTTCGCACTGGATCACGCCCGAGCCCCTGCCGCTCCGGTACGACGTGCGGTTCTTCGTGGCCGAGGCCCCGGCCGACCAGGCCGTCGCCCATGACGGCGTGGAGCTGACGGAGCATCTCTGGCTGCGGCCGTCGGTTGCCCTCGAGGAATACGAAAAGGGCAGGATCGGCATGGTCCTGCCCCAGATCATGACCCTCGTCGACCTCTCGCGGTTCAGGACCGTCGAGGAGGCCCTCGCCGAGGCAGAGAACCGGAAGGTGCCCGCCAACCTGACGAAGATCCGGCGGATTGGCGGCGCCGACGTGGAGGTCATGCCCGACGGGACCGTCTTCGATCGCCGCCCCCCGGTCTACTCGTGGCCCGACAAGAAGTGACTCCCCTCAGTTTCCCGTGAACCTGAACGAGTTGAGGAAACGGTCCCGGTCCTCCGTGGAGCGCGTCTCCTTTGGCGTCACCGCCACCACCTGGTACTGCCGGTTGTTCGCAAGGTAGATGCGCATCCGCAGGGAAAGCCTTCCGTCGGAGGACAGCGCCTGAAGTTCCCGCCCGGGATGTCCTCCCAGCGACACCGTGCGCTCGCTCACCAGGGTGCCCTGGATGTTCCCCACGGCGCCGTCGCGGGCCGCATCGAGCAGCATCTCCCTGTCGTTCGCCGCCATGAGGGCTTCCGGGTAGTCCCCGTAGACGACCATGTAGACCAGGCTGCCCCGATCGGCCTCCACAGTGAAGAAGTGCGCCTCGACGGGCCCGGCCTGGGTGTGGAAGGCCTGGCGCTTCTCGACGGGCGTTCCCGGCATGGACACCGAGAACCCTCCCTCCTTGGAGTGAAAGTCCTTCCACGGCGATGACTCGCACCCGGCCAGCGCGAGCAGGATGCCCAGCAGAAGGGGTAGGGCCCTTCGTGTCATCTCGGCTCTCCCCGACCGCTAGAACTTCACCTGCGGGGCCGTCTTGGCCGCCGCCGGCGCCTCGAAGAAGGCCGCCTGGGAAAACCCGAAGAGGCCCGCCAGGAGGTTCGCCGGGAAGCTGCGGATCTTGACGTTGAAGGCCTGGACGGCCTCGTTGTAGCGGCGCCGCTCCGTGGCGATCCGGTTCTCCGTTCCGGCCAGTTCGTCCTGCAGCTTGAGGAAGTTCTGGTTGGACTTCAGTTCGGGGTAGTTCTCCACGACGACGAGCAGGCGGCTCAGCGCCGAGGAGAGTTCGTTGTTGGCCTGGATCTTGTCGGGGATCGTCCCCGCCCCGCCCACCTTCGCGCGGGCGTTGGTCACCTCGATGAAGACGTCCTTTTCCTGCTTGGCGTACCCCTTCACCGTCTCCACGAGGTTCGGGATCAGGTCGGAGCGCCGCTGGAGCTGGTTCTCCACCTGCGCCCACGAGGACTTGACCTTCTCGTCGAGGGTGACGAAGTCGTTGTACGTCCCCTTGACGAAGCCGTACAGCGAGACGGCGATGACGGCCACCACGGCCAGCGCAATCAGCAGTCCTTTCTTAGCCATATAACCTCCTGTTCTGGTCTTGCTTCATTTCTCGGGTCTTTTTCTCAAGGCTCGATATTGTCGACGGCGGCGATCAATTTCGCGATCTCCGCCGTGTAGGGCCGGAAAATGGCGTTCAGCTCGCCGAACGGCAACCCTTTCCTTCCCTCCCGCAGGTCGATGCAGCGCAGGAAGGGCCCGGCGTCGATCCCGTATGCATCGGCCGTGGCCGCCACGATCTCCCTCCTCCCCGACGGGGCCTCTTTCCCCTGCATGTGAAGCAGGGCATTGAAGACCGAGAGGAATGCCGTGATCGATGCCGCGAGCAACCTCTGCAGTTCCTCCGCCCTGCCCTCCGTCTCCAGGAACCCCGTGCGGAGCAGCAGCAGTTTCCCCTTCAGCTCCCGTTCGCACTGGGGACGCAGGGTCCTGCGCTCAAAAGCGAGCCCCTTCAGCACGTCCTCGCCGAACACGACCTCGTAGTGCCGTTTCATGTTGAGGAACTCCACGGGATAGACGTCGACCGAGGAGGCGATCAGGGCATTCGTCATGATCACGGGGGTCGCCACCGCCCGCTTTTTCCACCTGGGGACGCGGGGCAGGAGTTTCTCCAGGTTGTCGGCCTCATCGCCGGAGACAACGACGAGGAAGTTGATGTCCGACTTCCCGGCGACGTACTCCCCCCGGGCGCCGCTGCCGTAGAGGATCACCGACTGCAGCGCCTCTCCGTAGACTTCTTTCAGGTCCCCGACGACCTCGGGGAAAACCTCCTGCGGTGTCTTCGGTGCCTTCGCCATGGGCTCTTCCTCCGTCATGTCCCGTCTTTTTTTCTTACCTTCACGCCTTCTTACCTTCTCAACTTCTGTCTTTTTAGAAGTCCCCCCCTGCCCCGCCGCCGCCGCTCATGCCGCCGCCGAACCCGCCGAAGCCCCCGCCGAAGCCCCCGAAGCCGCCGGAGGATCCTCCTCCCCAGCCCCGGCCGTAGTAGGTCCCCCCGTGGCGGTGCCCGCCGCGGCCCGACCCGTCGAAGAGGAGCAAGGCCAGCAGATGCCGTCCCGTCTCCGTGAATAGCAGCAGCAGGACGACGATGAAGAAAAGCAGCACGGTGAAGGGACTCACCGGCGTTTCGCCCGTCGGCCGCGCGGGCTGCATCTGGGGCCGGCCCGTGAGCGTCACGCCGGCGTTGCGGGCGATCACGTCCGAAACGGCCGTCACGGCGTTTGACAGGCCCTTGCCGTAGTCGCCCTGCTTGAGCAGGGGGATGACGTGAAGGCGGAGGATCTCGCCGACGACCCCGTCGGGCAGGATGCCCTCGACGCCGTAGCCCGTCTCGATCCGCACGCGCCGCTCCTTCAGGGCCAGCAGGATGAGCACTCCCTTGTCCTCTCCCTTTTTCCCGATGCCCCAGGACTCGTAGAGGCGGGTGGCGTAATCGTCCGCCGCCCTGTCCCCCACGGTGGGCACCGTGGCGACGACGACGGCCGTCCCCGTTTTCTGCAGCACTTCCCGGGCGAGATTCTCCATGGCGTCGCGCTCGGCCGCTGAGATCACGCCGGCAAAGTCGTTCACGGCGCCCGCGGGTCGCGAAAAGGCGGGCTCCGCCGCCGCGGCCGGGCCTGCGAGGAATACGATCGCAAGCAGTAGAAGAAGCGCTGGAGCCAGGCTTCTTTTCATGTCGACAGACACCTCGACAATTCAGAAGTTAAGAAGCGATGAAGTTGGGAAGTTCGGAAAAGCCCGGGTCATGCGATGGAGGTTCGAATTGCCCAGGCTTCTCAAGTTCTGAACTTCAGGACTTCATTTTTTGATTCAGATGAGCCCCTGTGTCAGAGGATCGTGTCGTCGGGTCGGGTTGCTGACGCCCGACGAGGATATATCCTACGCATCGCAGGGGCGGAAGTCAAACTTTTCCGCGCAATTCCGGGGAGATAGCAGGGGGCCGCCCCGCGCCCCGGCCGGGGGGGTCCTTGGCAGAGTATTTGCACGATTGCGGGTACCCAGCCGCACCGTTTCCCGATGGACATGCCGCACACAAAACCTGTCTTTCCGAGAGGGTAGATGGCCGCCCCCAGCAGAAAAACGAAACAGCAACTCATCGAGGAGGTCGAGGCCCTCCGGAAACGGCTCGACGCCGGGGACCCCCCCCACGGCGCGGAACCGGCCGAATCCCGCCGGCTCTACGAAATCCTGGCCCAGAGTTCCCACACCGGCGTCTACGTCATCCTCGACGGCCGCTTCGATTTCCTCAACGACAAGGCCGCCCTTCTCGCGGGCTACACCGCCGAGGAGATGATCGGCATGAAGAGCATCGACATCGTCCACCCCGAGGACCGCGAGGCGATCCTCGAGCAGGCCGTCGAGATGCTCAAGGGCCGACGGTCGATTCCCTACGAGTATCGCATCCTCACCCGGGACGGGTCGGTCCGGTGGATCATGGAGACGGTGACCCCCGTCCGGTACAAGGGCCGGAGGGCCATCTTGGGCAACTCCATGGACATCACGGCCCAGAAGGAGCGCAGCCGCAAGCTCCAGGAGATGGAAGCCCTGGAGGCCTCGATCCTCGACGCCATCCCGCACGCCGTGGTGGGGCTCGCCAAGCGCCACGTCATCTTTGCCAACGACGCCGTCGACGCCGTCTTCGGGTGGCGCCCCGAGGAGCTCATCGGCAAGACGACGCGCATCCTCTACCGCAACGACGAGGAGTACACCGACATCGGCAAGTTCCTCTACTCGACGCTGCGCCGGCAGCGCACCTGCAGCGCCGAGATCCCCTGCCGGCGCATGGACGGCCGCGAGATCGTCGTGCGGCTCCACGCCTCCCGCATCGGCGAGACCCTTCGCGAGGGGCGCATCATCGCCGTCTACGAGGACATCACCCAGCGGCGGCGCAGCGAGAAGGCCCTGCGCGAGTCCGAGCGGTTCAACAAGGAGATCATCTCCAGCGCCAACGAGGGGATCATCGTCTACGACCGCGAGTTCCGCTTCATCGTCTGGAACCGCTTCATGGAGGAGCTGACGGGGCTGCCCGCCGAGGAGGTGCTGGGCATGAGCGCCTTCGACGTCTTCCCCCACCTGCGCGACCAGGGCGTGGACCTCCTGCTCGACCGGGCCCTCGACGGGGCCACGATCGCGGCGCCGGACCTCACCTACTACGTTCCCCAGAGCGGCAAGACGGGGTGGATCGCGGGCACCTACGCCCCCTACCGCAACTCCCGCGGGGAGATCGTCGGCGTCATCGCCATGGTCCACGACATCACGGAGCGCAAGCTCGCCGAGGAAGCCCTGCGCAAGAGCGAGGAGAACTTCCGCGCCATCTTCGAGACGGCCCCGGACTGCATCTTCATCAAGGACCGCGCCCTGAAGTACGTGCTGGTCAACCCCAGCGTGGAGGCGCTCTTTGGAAAGCCCGCCGCCGAGATCGTGGGGCTCTCCGACCGGGAACTGCTCGGAGAGGCGGCGGAGCAGCGCACCCGGGAGATGGACTACCGCGTCCTCGACGGCGAGATGGTCGAGGTCGAGTCCTCCGAGGTCATCAACGGGGCGGCCGTGACGCTGCACGTCGTGAAGGTTCCCATGTTCGACGACGCGGGGGAGATCACCGGCATCTGCGGCATCGCCCGAGACATCACGCAGACCCGCCAGCTCGAGGCGCAGCTTCTGCAGGCGCAGAAGATGGAGGCCGTGGGGACGCTCGCCGGCGGGATCGCGCACGACTTCAACAACCTGCTCATGGGCATCCAGGGCCACGTGTCGCTCATGCTCATGGACGTCACGCAGGAGCACCCCCACGCCGTCCACCTCACGGGCATCGAAGACATGATCCGCAGCGGCGCCACGCTGACCCGGCAGCTCCTGGGCTTCGCCCGCGGGGGCAAGTACGAGGTCAAGCCCACGGACCTCAACGACCTCATCCGGAAGTCCTCGGAGATGTTCGGCCGGACCAAGAAAGAGATCAAGATCACCCGGCGCGAGCAGGAGGGCCTGTGGGTCGTCGACGCGGACCGCGGCCAGATCGAGCAGGTGTTCCTCAACATGTACGTCAACGCCTGGCAGGCCATGCCCGGCGGCGGCGAGCTGACCCTCTCGACGCAGAACATGATCCTCGACGAGCAGTACGTGAAACCCCACAAGGCCAAGCCCGGCCGCTACGTGAAGATCTCCATCACCGACACCGGGATCGGCATGGACGCGGCGACCCGCCAGCGCGTCTTCGAGCCCTTCTTCACGACGAAGGGCAGGGGCCGCGGGACGGGCCTCGGCCTGGCCTCGGCCTACGGGATCATCCGCAACCACGGCGGCTTCATCACCCTGTACAGCGAGCGCGGCCAGGGCACGACCTTCAACCTCTACCTGCCCGTCTCCGCGAGCGGGGCCGTCGCGGACGCCGCGCTGGAGCGGCAGGTCATCAAGGGCACCGAGACGATCCTGATCGTCGACGACGAGGACATCGTGCTCGACGTGGGAGTCGAGGTGCTGAAGACGCTGGGGTACCGGGTGCTTTCGGCCCGGAGCGGGCCCGAGGCGATCGAGATCTTCCGGCAGAAGTCCGGCGAGATCGACATGGTGATCCTCGACATGATCATGCCCGAGATGGGCGGCGGGCGGGTGTTCGACGCCATGAAGGGCGTCAACCCCTCCGTGAAGGTCCTCCTGGCGAGCGGCTACAGCCTCAACGGTCAGGCCTCGAACATCCTTTCGCGCGGCTGCGGCGGCTTCATCCAGAAACCCTTCAGCATCATCGACCTCTCCAAGAAGATCCGCGAAGTCCTGGGCAAGCCGGCCGAGAAGCGCGCCGTGGCGTGACGGCGGCGAAGAAAAATCCCCCTCTTTCCCCCTTTTTCAAAGGGGGATGTAAGGGGGATTTACATTTCCAACTTGTGTCGCGCCGGGCTGCAACAAGCAACACGGCCCGTGCTCAGCCCCCGCCCGGCGGCCTCAGGTGCGAGAACTCGTACTCCTTCTCCTGGACCTTGAAGACGATCTTCTCCTGCGCGTTCTCCAGCATCTTCCCCTCGATCACCCTCTTGCAGCCGAAGTCGTAGAACGTGATCTGGTGGGTCGGCATGTCCTTCTCGGCGAGGTCCTTGAAGGAGGCCTTCTGCTCTTCCGGGCTCAGCTCCCGGACGGTGAGCTTCTGGGCCCGCTCCCGGGTCTCCCAGTCCTTCGTGCGGATGATGACCCTGTAGTTGGCGTGGAAAAGAATGGGCATCTTGATTTCCGTCATTTCTCGGTCTCCTCCCTCCTCTTTTACCCTAAACCTTGACCCGTTGCCCCCATACCACAATCAGGGCCTGAAATCCATCCCGCCCCGGATTTGGGTTTTTCCCTCCCTGTCCCCTGAACCCTTGACCCTGGACCCTTTTCTTATTGGTTGTACTCCCCCCGCCCCTGTGCTACCATCTGCCCGCCGATGGGTTTTCTTTCTCAACCTGGCTCGTTGTCGGCGGCGGTGTCGGTCCGAAGATCTGATGAGACAACCCGCAAGGAGCAGCGCCATGGAACTCGGCGATTTCGTCGTCGTCACCCATCCCGGCCACCCGATGAAGGGCGCCCGGGGGAAGATCGTCGGCCGGCGCGGGGAATATCGCCCCGGCGACCCCTGGTACCTGGTCTACCTGCCCAGCCGGATGCGGAGCTACCTGATCCCCGGCTCGGCCCTGGAGGTGGAGAAGGTCGGCCCGTCGGCGGAGCGGGACCTCCTGTACCAGTGATCGGCCATTGTACGGAAAGGTTGGCCCGGAAACCCGGGCGGGAAAGAAGAAGGGGGCGGTTCCCGGAATCGCCCCCTCTTTTTTAACCCTTTTCGTTGCGTTTCTCTCCCCTGCGCGCGACCCCTGTTGCCGTCACGATTCCCGTCACAAGCCCCGCCGGCGTGAGGTCGAAGGCCGGGTAGAAGCCCCGCACGTCGGGCCCGCTGATTGGCGTGCCCCGGAACTCGAGGACCTCGCGAGGGTCCCTCTCCTCGATCGGGATGTCTTCCCCGCGAGGCGTCTTTGCGTCCGGCCCCCCGTAGGCCAGGATGTAGAAGGGGATGCGGAAGTAGTCGGCGCAGATCGCCAGCTGCAGCGTTCCCACCTTGTTGGCCACCGTCCCGTCCATCGCCACGCGGTCGGCCGCGGCGAAAACCTTGCTCACCATCCCCCGTGACATGCAGTGAGCGGCCATGTTGTCGGTGATGAGCGTCGTGTCGACGCCCAGCTCGCTCACCGACCAGGCCGTCAGCCGCGCCCCCTGCAGGTAGGGCCGCGTCTCCGTGCAGAGAACCCTCACGTCCTTGCCGTTCCCGCGGGCGAAGCGCAGCATGTACAGCAGCGCCGGGCCCGCGAAGCAGTGCGTCAGGATGCGGTCGCCCGAGGTCAGGAGCGTCTCGGCGTGGCGGCCCGTGTCCTCGGAAATCCTGCGCTGCGCCTCCAGGGCCCTGCGCAGGGACGCGAGGATGACCTCGGATGCGGGCGCCGACCCCCCGGCCTCCCCGATACGGCGCAGGAGCTTGTCGACCAGGGCCGCCAGGTGGAAGCCCGTGGGCCTCGTCGCGACGAGCCGCGCCGCGGCCGCGCGAAGCGCGTCGTCTCTTGTCGCGGCGCCGCCCCGCTCCGCCTTGCGCGCCGCCAGGTACAGGCCGAAGCCCGCCGTGATGGCGATGTCGCCCGCCCCCTGGACGGCCATCTCCTCGATGGCCCGGGCCACGGCCTCGTGGTCGGGACAGCGCAGGCGGACGATCTCCCGCGGAAGCCTGCGCCGGTCGATGACGACGAGCGCATCGCCCTCGAGGAAGACGTTGTCCTCCAGGTCCATGAGCAGAGGCTTCTTCATGAGAGGTCCTGGCGCGGGGCCCCGCGGCCTACTTCTTCTCGGGGAGGCTGAACCTCCAGGCGCAGAACCATTCGTCCGGGTGCTTGTCGGGCGGGCAGCCGAGACACTCCGTCTTGATGCGCGAGTCGATCGTCTCCGCGAAGTGCCGGTACTCCACGAGGCCCGCCGACTTGCAGGGGTAGTCGTCGAGTCCCTTGCGCTTCCGGGCCGACTGGACGCGGCAGTCGTTCATCTGGAAGATGATGGCGTTGGGGCCGTCGTCGAGGATGGTCTGGACGTTGATCCGGGCGTACATCCGGAACTGCAGGGCCACCTTCAGCCCCTCGAGCCCCGCCTGCTCGGGAAGCCCCAGGAACTCCTTGATGGACCAGGCCTCGAAGGGGGAGAATCGCGTCCAGGTTGAGTCGTTGCAGCGCTTGGCGTCAAACATGTCGCGGGCCGCTTCCACGCAGGTGAACCACACGCCGTCGTTGGCCAGCCAGTTGATCCCCACGTTGTTCAGGATGTTGATCAGCTTGTCCTTGGGGGTTTCGGCCAGCACCTTCGGCACGCCGTCTTTCATCTCGAACCCCATCGTCTTGGCCAGGCGGTCCATCTGGATGTTGTAGCTGTTCTTGCGGACCTCCCTGAGGATGTTGAGGGCCTTGGGCATCCCCACCTGGTGTTCCGTCTCCATGAACCACATGGTGTAGTGGACGATGACCCGGTGCAGGGCGTCGACGACGAAGCGGGCCAGATCCTCCTGGCTGAGATCCTCGGGCTTCTTCACGTTCTTCAGATCCGACATGGTTCTCCCTCCTTGTGGCAGTAGATGTGATGATGACCGGCCCGCCGGCGGAGACCCTTTCCGCGGCGGAGCACACTCGAGGCAGGCGGTACCCTGTATTGACCCCACCTGTCCATACATGAACGCAGGGGAAAAATCAACCGCGGGGAGAAAGCGGCCTGTCCGCCGGCGCCCGCCCCGGCCGGGGCGACGCCGAGAGGGGCCGGAAACGCCCGATCCGAGAGGGTCTGCGGGCGCGCCGGGGAAGCCACGAGAAAAATATCCTTGATCTTGGAAATCATTTGATCTAAGGATGGGCCAAAATACCGGGAGGGACGGGACCATGACGAGAGAAGAGAAAATCGAAGCAATCCGTCAACGGGCAAGAAAGAACTTTTCCCTCGGTTACAACTGCACGGAGTGCGTCACCGAAGCCGTCTTGACCCTGGTGGACACGGGGCTTCCCCCGGAGGTCAAGAAGGTGGCCACCGGGTTCGGGGGCGGCGTGGGTCTCTTCGGGGATACCTGCGGAGCCATTACGGGGGCCGTCATCGCCGTGGGGTGCGTCCACGGGCGCTCGACCCTTCCCGAGGACCCCGATCCGAAGTCGGCGGCGAAGAAATCGGCCGCCCAGCTCTACGGCAAGCCGGGGCTCTATCGCCTCTTCAACCAGATCCCGAACAAATTCCTCGAGAAGTACGGGTGCACGTGCTGCCGCGATCTCACGACGAAATGGCAGAGCAGCTGGCTGTGCAAGGAGCACGCCCTGTACTGCAGGGAGATCATCACCGACGCGGCGGGCATCGCCGCGGAGCTGATCATGACGGACCGCGACGAGGCGGCGTCGAGGCCCTTCGGCAAGAACGTCGAGCACCTCGAGGAGACCCCGGAGGCCTGCGACCTCTCGAAAAAGGGCACCTGAGGCTCGGCCGTGTCGTGAGCAGGTTGCTCACGGAGATCGACGAATCGAATGAAAGGCCCCGGAACACCCTCCCGGGGCCTTTTTTCGTCGTGCGCCCCCCTGCATTGCCCCGTCGCCCTCAAAAAAAGTTGACAACTTCGGGTTGGGGGAGTAAATGACACATGAAAATGGTTTTCAATAACAAGGGGAGTTTCATGAAGGCCGAGTTCGAAAAAGGGCATCACTGGTGCCGGCACCGGGTCAAGGGCTGCGGTTTCCGGATGACCATCGGCCGCGACGCCGTCCTGGACGTGCTGTCGAAGACGGAGGACCATCTAAGCGCCGAGGACATCTACATGCGCGTCCACGAGACCTATCCATCCGTCGGCCTCACATCCGTTTATCGCACCCTGGATCTTCTCGTCAGCATCGGGCTCGTCTATAAATTCGATTTCGGCGACGGGCGCGCCCGCTTCGAGCTGGCCGAGGGCCCCAAGGGGAAGGATCATCATCACCACCTCGTCTGCACGGGCTGCGGCCGCATCGTCAACTACCGGGACTTCATCGACGAGGAGGTCGCCCTCCTGAAGAAGACGGAGGAGGGTCTTTCGAAAAAATATAACTTCGCGATCACCAACCACCTGATCCAGTTCTACGGTCTTTGCGAGGGCTGCCGGAAGAAGTGAAATTTTATTTTGGCTATAAATGAAAATGGTTTTCATTAATATTTCGGGAGGTGACCATTATGCCGGGTTTTGACGGAACGGGACCTGGGGGAATGGGCCCCATGATGGGAGGCGGCAGGGGGTTTTGCGCGCCTGCCGTCGGTATGGCAAGGCCGCCTGCGGGCGCGCGGATGTGCTTCGGCCGCGGCGGCGGGCGAGGCTGGAGAAACCGGTATTACGCCACGGGGCTCACCCGCTGGCAGCGCCGGGCTTCCTGGGGAATCCCGCCCTCCGCGGAAGACGAAAGACAGGCGCTGAAAAGCGAAGCCGATGATCTGCGGTCGAGGCTCCGGGTTCTCGAGGAGCGCCTCGCCGCGATGAACGAAGAGGGGAAATAGGGCAGAGCGGTACCTGCCTCCCCGGGGAGTGCCCCTTCGCAGGGGCCTCCCCACCTCATTCATGAAGGGAGCGACAAGGAAGAATGAGAATCGCCATTTCAACGGAAGGCAATGACGTGTTCCCCCATTTCGGGCGCTGCCCGGTCTTTACGATTGTCGATGTCGACGGCGGCAGCGTCGTCGGCCGGAGGGTCATCCCGAACCCCGGCCACCAGCCGGGCTTCATCCCGCGGTTCCTGGGCGAACAGGGAGTCCACCTGGTCGTCACCGGCGGGATGGGCGGACGGGCGCAGGACATTTTCCGGGAACTGGGCATGCAAACCATCCTGGGCGTCAGCGGCCCGGTCGATGCGGTCATCGAGCGGTTCCTGGCCGGGACGCTCGCCGGCGGGGCGAGCCTGTGCGATCACGGTTCGGGAAAGGGTCACGGCATCGAGAAGACCGTCTGCGACCACCCTCACGGCGACCATCACCACGACCGGTAGAACCCGAAGGAAGAAGGCCCGGCAGAGCCCGGGCTGAACAGGAGAACAAAACCATGAAACTCTGCATCTCATCGGAAGGGGCGTCCCTCGATTCCCGGGTGGACCCGCGGTTCGGCCGCTGCCGGACATTCGTCTTCGTCGATTCGGACACGATGGCCTTCGAGGCCGTCGACAATTCCGGGACCGGGGCCTCGGGCGGGGCCGGCGGCGGTCGAGGCGGAGGCCGCGGCGCCGGTGCAGGCGGGCGCGGTGCGGGGGGAGGAGGCGGCCGTATGGGCGGTACCCGTGCGGGCGCCGGCCCGGGCGGGAACTGCCTGTGCCCGAACTGCGGGGCGAAGGCGCCCCACACCCCCGGCGTGCCCTGCTACACGGTGAAATGTCCCGAATGCGGGTCGGCCATGGTGCGGGAGTAGCCGCCATGGTGATCGCCGTAGCGAGCGGAAAAGGCGGTACGGGCAAGACCACGGTGGCGGTCAACCTGGCACGCGTGCTGGGAGACGTCCAGTTCCTCGACTGCGACGTGGAGGAGCCCAATGCCCACCTCTTCCTCAAGCCGGACCTGGCGGAGAGAATCCCCGCTCGGGTCATGGTTCCCGAGATCATCGAGGAGAAGTGCACCTATTGCGGCAAGTGCGCGGAGGTCTGCGCCTTCAACGCGATCGCCGTCATTCCCCCGAGAGGCGGCCTGAAGGGCGGCGTCCTGGTTTTTCCGAATTTGTGTCATAGCTGCGGGGGTTGTTTCCTCCTTTGTCCCGAGGGCGCAATCCGCGAGGTTCCCCGGGAGATCGGTGTCGTCGAGACGGGACGGGCGGGCGCCATCCGCTTCGCCCACGGCCGTCTGCATGTCGGAGAGGCTATGTCTCCTCCCCTGATCCGGCAGGTCAAGAAACACGTCGATCGGACCCGGACGACCCTCGTGGATGCGCCCCCGGGCACCTCGTGCCCGGTGATCAACTCCCTCGAGGGCAGCGACTACTGCCTGCTGGTCACGGAGCCGACCCCCTTCGGGCTCAACGACCTCGTCCTCGCCGTCGAGGTCCTGCGGGTCATGGGGATCCCGCACGGTCTCGTCATCAACCGCTGCGACATCGGCGACGACGGCGTGGAGTCCTATGCGAAGGCCAGCGGCATCCCGGTGCTGATGCGCATCCCCTTCGACCGCGAGATCGCGGAGCGTTACTCCCGGGGGCTTATCGCGGTCGACGGCAGCGGCGAATACGCAGAGAAATTCCGGGCCCTCTACGAGGCGATCAGGAATCGCTATGAAGCAGATCGTGGTCATCAGCGGCAAAGGCGGCACGGGTAAGACGATCTTCACGGCGTCGCTCGCCTCGCTGGCGGAGAACAAGGTCATGGTGGACTGCGACGTCGACGCGGCGAACCTGCACCTCCTGCTCAGCCCGCGCGTCGTCGAGACGCACGAGTTCCGCAGCGGCGCAACCGCGTGGATCAACCCGGACACCTGCATCGCCTGCGGCGAGTGCGCCGAGATGTGCCGGTTCGAAGCGATCCGCGGCGCCGACGACCACTACGTCGTCGATCCCCTTGCCTGCGAGGGTTGCGGGCTGTGCGCCCGCATCTGCCCCGTCGAGGTCGTCGAGATGCGGGAAAACCTCTGCGGCCAGTGGTACCTCTCGGACACGGCCTACGGGCCCTTCGTCCACGCGAAACTCGGGATCGCCCGGGAGAATTCGGGAAAGCTCGTCGCCTGCATCCGGCAGAAGGCAAAAGAGCTTGCCGAAACGCGCCGCCTGGACTATGTGATCATCGACGGCCCCCCGGGGATCGGTTGCCCCGTTCTGGCCTCGCTGACCGACACGGACCTTGCCGTCATCGTCACGGAGCCGACCCTGTCGGGAATCCACGACGCGCGGCGCGTCATGGAGCTGGCCCGGCACTTCCGGATCCCCGCGGGCATCGTGATCAACAAGTGGGATATCAACCCCGAGCGCAGCCGCGAGATCGAGGCGTTCTGCGCCCTGGAGGGGGTCAGCCTCCTGGGGCGGATCCCCTTCTCGAAGCGGGTGGCCGAATCCCTCATCCGCGCCGTTCCCTACGTCGAGACGGCAGGCGACGACGTCGCCGCGGCGATCCGCGCCGCCTGGGACAAGATCGATTCCAAACCGGCGGGCGAGGCCCGCCGGCCGTCATAACCCATCAGAAAGGAGTCACAACCCGTTAACCCATGAAACCGATCCAGATCCAAGACCCGAAAGAGGAAGACAAGGACAAAGAGCTGAAAAAGCGGATGTCCCGGATCAAGCACAAGATCATCGTCATGAGCGGCAAGGGAGGGGTGGGGAAAACCTCCGTTTCCGTCAACCTGTCCTACACGCTGGCCCTGACGGGCCGGGAGGTGGGCCTCGTGGACATCGATCTGCACGGTCCCAACATCGCGAAGATGCTGGGCGTCGAGGGCGAGGGGTTCACCGGCTCGGAGCGGGGCATCGAACCGGTCCGGGTGCTGCCCACCCTGAAGGCGGCAAGCATCTCCTTCGCGGCCGCCAACCCGGACATGCCCATCGTCTGGCGAGGCCCCCTGAAGATGTCCGCCATCCGCCAGTTTCTCGAGGAGATCAACTGGGGCAATCTGGATTTCCTGATCGTCGACTCCCCTCCCGGCACCGGCGACGAGCCGCTGAGCGCTTGCCAGCTCATCCCGGACGTGAGCGGGGCCGTCATCGTGACCACCCCCCAGGACGTCTCGATCCTCGACGCGCGCAAGAGCGTGTTCTTCGCGCGCCAGCTGAAGATCCCCGTCCTCGGCATCATCGAGAACATGAGCGGCTTCGTCTGCCCGCACTGCGGGAAGGAGACGCCGATCTTCAAGAAGGGCGGCGGCGAAAAGGCCGCGAAGGATCTGGGCGTCCCCTTCCTGGGGCGGATTCCCTTCGAACAGGATCTGGTCGAGATGGCCGACCGGGGGCTTCCCTTCGTCAAGTCGAAGGCCGGCTCGCCGTCGGCGAAGGCGTTCGATGGGATCGTCCGGAACATCCTGACCTCCCTGCGCACGTGAACGGTGGCGGTGGCCCGGTTGCTTTTAGGGACCCGATGTGCTTAGTGGGGAAAGAACATGGATCGAAACGAAGGGCCCCTCTCTCGATGGAACGTGACGCGGAGACGATACGGGCGCTGCTCGAGATGCTGTTCCAGCGGACGGGCAGGCGCTACTCGGAGAAACTGATCCGGCTCGGGACGGACGCGGCGAACAACCGCCGCATCGACAGGCCTGACGGCTATGCGACGCTCACGGGCGAGTGCGGCGACACGGTGGAGTTCTTCCTCCGTGTGGCCGACGGGAAGATCGAGGACACCGCCTTCATGCTCGACGGCTGCATCTCGGCCTTCGCGTCGATGGCCGCCGCCGCCGAGATGGCCCGCGGAAGGACCCTGCGGGGTTGCCTGGGCATCAACCAGAGCGCCATCGCGGAGTATCTCGGCGGGATGCCCGAGGAGGACCGCCACTGCGCCCTGCTGGCGGCCCGGGCTCTCCAGAGAGCCCTGCGGGACTGCGCCGTCGGGAAAACGCGGAAAGGCTGAACAGGCAATGGGGGAGATCCGGTACAGGCTCATCGGGACCATCCGCACCCCGTTTGCGTCGCCCGAGGGCGTGCCGATCCAGCCGGCGGCCGCGAAGGGCGTTGTGGGGCGGGTCGAACTGGATCCCGGGCTGGCGGACGGGTTGAAAGACCTCGACGGCTTCTCCCACGTCATCCTGCTTTACCATTTCGACCGGGCCAGGCCGGCGGCGCTGAGGGTGCAGCCTTTCATGGACAGCGTCGAGCGGGGGGTCTTCGCCACAAGGAGCCCGTCGCGGCCCAATGCGATCGGGATCTCGGTGGTGCGCCTGCTCGCGGTCGAGAATAACGTTCTCTACGTCGAGAACGTGGACATCGTCGACGGCACCCCCCTGCTGGACATCAAGCCCTACGTCCCCCGGTTCGACGGGGCGGAGGACGTGCGGATCGGCTGGCTGGAGGACAACGTCGGAAAACTCGAAGCGACTAGGGACGACGGACGCTTCGTTGCGAAAACCGAATCCGTGAAATCCGAATGACGTCACGTCATGGAATACTACTACTGAGGAAGGGAGAGCGAGGTTATGTTCCACGAGGAAAGATGCGATTTTTGCGGTGACTGCCTGGCGCGGTGCAAGTACCTGGAGTTCGACAAGGAGAGCGGGTCGGCGGCGATGCGCAAGCTCGTGGCGGGCGAGAAGTCTCCATGGATCTACGACTGCGTGACCTGCATGGCCTGCGACGAATACTGCCCCACGAATGCCAGGCCCTTCGACCTTATCATGAAGCGGCTGGAGGAGGCGGGCGATTTCACCGACCCGAAGCTGCGCGCCGACATGGCCGCGCGGTTCAAGCCCGAAGGCGAGCCCAAGCCCGTGAAACCCTCCGAGCGGGTTATGTCGATCTGCGTCATGCAGGGCAACATGCCCTGGGCCATCCAGGGGCAGCTCTTCGAGACGATCCCCTTGCTCAAGGGGAAGCACTACTTCTGCAACGTGCTCTTCTCCCACATGGGCGACGAGTCGATCCTGCGGGAGCGCATCCAGGGGATGGTGGACAACCTGGCCAAGTCCGGGGCCAAGGAGATCGTCTTCCTGCACGACGACTGCTACGCGGCCATCAAGGGCATCGCCCCCGAGTTGGGGATCAAGATCCCGTTCAAGCCGATCCACCTCTTCGAGCACCTCCGGGACGTCCTGAAGGAGAAGAAGGGCAGCCTGAAGAAGCTCGACATGAAGGTTGCCTACCAGAGGCCCTGCGCCTCGCGCTACACGCCCGAGAAGGACCCCGTCGTCAACGAGATCTTCGAACTCGTCGGCGTGAAACGCATGAAGCGGCAGTACGAGGGCGAGGATGCCCTGTGCTGCGGCGTGGAGGTGGCGGGCCCGGGCCTCAAGCTCTTCCCCCGCGGGAAGAACTACGAGCCCTTCCGTGTGAAAAACGTCGAGGACGCGAAAGCCAGCGGGGCCGAGGCGATGGTGTACCTCTGCCCCATGTGCTTCACGATCCTCAACAAGAAGGTCCGCGAGGTGGGCATGAAGAACTACATGATCAGCGACCTCTGCCGGCTCGCCCTCGGCGAGGAGCTGCCGGCGGACAGGCCTCAGTGACGCCTCGAAGCGGCCGGGGATGAAACGTCCCTTGCGGGACCGGCCCCGGCCGCCTACAATAGGCCAAATCGCGAAAGGAGGTGGACCCATTGGCAGAAGAGATCAAGGCCGGCTGTGCAAGGCCGACAGGGGGACTCGTCGGCGAGGAGCCTTCAGGGGACAAACCGATTGAAGCGACGGAGGCGAAGAAGGAGGTGAAGTCCATGATCATGATCGGCAGGAAGGCGCCCGATTTCATGGCGCCGGGGTATTTTCAGGGCAAGTTTATCAACGTCCATCTCTCGGACTACCTGGGCAAGTGGGTGCTGCTCTGCTTCTACCCGGGGGATTTCACCTTCGTCTGAGCGACGGAGATATCGGCGGTCGCCGATCGATACGCGGAATTCGAGAAGCTGGGCGTGCAGGTGCTCACCATGAGCATCGACAGCGTCTTCGTCCACAAGATGTGGGTGGATCACGAAATCTCCAAGATGGTCAAAAAAGGGACCGTTCCCTACCCGATGCTCTCCGACGTGGGGGGCAAGGTGGGGACGGCGTACGGCGTGTTCGACGACGTGGCCGGCGTGGAGACCCGGGGCCGGTTCATCATCGACCCCGACGGGGTGATCCAGGGCTACGAGGTGCTGACCCCGCCCGTGGGCCGCAACGTCTCGGAGAGCATTCGCCAGGTTCAGGCGTTCCAGCATGTGCGCAACAGCGGGGGCACGGAAGCGACGCCCTCGGGGTGGCGACCCGGCAAGCTCACGCTGAAGCCGGGCCCGGACCTCGTGGGCAACGTCTGGAAGGTCTGGAAGACCGAGATGGAAAAGGAGTGACAACCCGGGAAAATGGCGGTCGAAACGAAAGAGGCGGGGTATCCCCCCGCCTCTTTTTTTGTGTCCTTGCCGTTCAGGAAAAGAATCAGGCGTCGAAGCGGCCGGCCCTGCTGCTGAAAAGGACGGCGGAAAGGACGACGATCCCCAGACCCAGCACGTTGATCACGTCGCCCTCGTCGAGGCACCCGATGGCCCAGTGATTCGTCAAGTTCGACAGCCAGACGTAGCCCATCCACAGGGTCGAAAGCTCCATCAGCTCGGAGAGCCCCGCCTGCCATCTCGGCACGACGAAGACGTCGAGCAACCTCTTGCCGGCCCCGAGGCCGAGGAAGAGGATGATGGGGAGCACCGAAATTTCGATCAATGTTCCCATGAAGCCACTCGCAAGATGCGACCCGGTCAGCACGTCGGGAAAATTCGATCAATCAGCGTTATGGGGGTTTGTTAACGATTACCGCGGGGAACTGCCCTGCAAATGTGCATACGCCAGCAAGTCAACTTTAAGACTAGCCACGATCCTTTTTTTGTCAAGCCCGATTTGCCCCTGCCCGCGGTGCCGCACCGGCCCGTGCCGAAACGGCATCGTGATCCCATCCCCTCGGAATGATTCAATTTTGTGGCCGCAAGGGTCCGAAATGGCACATCCGCCGCCGCGGGCCCGAAAGGCTCTACCCGGCCCGCACATCTGTAACACCTCGAATTAATGGGATTATTTATGGAATTTCGCCGGCCGGCCGCCTGGTATCGTCCATGCTCCAGCGATAGTCAGCCATAAATAAAGAGTCTCAGAGGAATCCGATGAAACTGCTTTCCCGTACAGGCCGGTGCCGCAACCAAAAGGGCTTCACCCTGATCGAGATCATTGCCGTGCTCGTCATCCTGGGGGTCCTGAGCGCCGTGGCCGCGCCGAAGTTCATCGGCCTGAAAACGGAAGCCGGAAACAGGGCGGCCCTGCAGGCCGTGATGGAGGCGCAGAACAGGCTCACGAACCAGTACGCCATCAAGCTGATGACCTCCCAGGAGGAAGCGAGCGACCTCTCCGCCATCCTCTCCTCGGTGAGCACCGATGCCGGCGACTACCGGCTGAGCTTTGCCTTGGCGGGAAGCGAGATCGAGATCACCGCCTCGGGAATCCCGGAGAGGGGGGTCACCGGGACGGCCAAGGGGAAATGGAGAAGCCGGTAGGCGAGGGACGAGCCGTTCGTCCCGCGCCGGCGCCGGCCGGGAATTTTGCGGTTGGAGGCAGTATGCAGCAGTCGGTCCCCGTGAACGAATTGAAAGTCGGGATGCAGGTGACCATTCCGGGGTCGTGGTTCAGTCACCCCTTCATCCGGAACCGCTTCACCCTCAGATCGCCGCGGGACATCAAGCGGATGCAGCGCTGGGGGTTCACGACGGTCAGCGTCGATGCTGCGCCGCACATCGCTCCCACCGACCTCAACGAGGAGAACTGTCCCGCCGTTCCTCAAACCGAAGAGACCTTCCCAGCGGTTTTCATGGAGGCCCTCCATGATCGCGGCGTCGCCCCCGATTGCAGGGCCGCCGCCGTGAAAGCCTGCTCCAAGATGACCATGCAGCGGCTCATGGAGAGCCCGCCCGACGAGGAGGCCATTCGCGAGGCGAAGGAGGGCTTCTACGAGGTCATCGATTGCATCCTGGAAGTGGATCACCTGAGCCGCTACCTGCTTTCCATCCGGGATTACGACGCCTACACCTACACCCACTCCGTCAACGTGGGGGTCCTGTCACTGCTGGTCGCCCGGAAATACTTCGGCCGCTCCGACCGCCACGACCTGCGCGAACTGGGCATCGGGTTCTTCCTGCACGACCTGGGGAAGACCCGGATCAACCCCGGGGTCATCATGAAACAGGGCCTGCTGACCGACGAGGAGCAGACGGAAATGCGCAGGCACCCCTTTTACGGGTTCGACATCCTCAAGGAGACGAACCAGCTGACCACGGAGTGCAAGCTCATCGTGCTCGAGCATCACGAGCGGGAGGACGGGCGGGGCTACCCCTACGGCCTATACGGGGGCGAGATCCACGTCTATGCACGGATCTGCGCGCTCGTGGATGTCTACGACGCCCTGACCTCGGACCGGCCCTACCGGGGGAAGATGCCCCCCTTCCAGGCGCTGAACCTCATCAAGGGCAAGCTGTACGACAGGACCCAGAGGGAGCTTTTCGAGAATCTCGTCATGGTTCTTGGCGAGAACTGATCGCCGCTTACGTCCCCCGAGAAAACGCATCGGGAATCGTCGCCAACCCGCCCCCTCCTCTTCGGCCCACCGCTTCTCGGGGCATCGAAAAAAAGCATGGACCGGCGGACCGAAGGGCATATAATGACGGCCATACCGGAGGGAGGTCCTGCCACGCATGCAAACGAAAAGCGGGCCCGGCAGGAAACACGGGGAGAGATCGGCGCCGGACCGGGGCGAGCTTGCGGTTCCCACGAATCCCGTCATCATGGCGGCGTTGCGCGCGATCTACGCCGGGGGGCCGAAAAACCGCTGGCGATCGGATTCCTACGGACGTCCCTATTACCGTCACGCGGCGCGCGACGGGAGCGTATCCCTCTTTTTCGACAGCCCGCCGGACTTCAAATCCCGCTTCCACCCGTACTACATTGCCACTCCCCGCATGGATTTCGTCTACGCGGGAAAGATCCGTCAGATCGTTTCCGGACTTTCCGTGGAGACGGCCGACGTCTTCCTGATCCTCATGTCCCGCATCGCGGGGCTGCACGATCCGGTCAACGGCGTTGCCCGCATCGGCCTGGAGGAGATCGCGAGGCTCCGGGGCGTGAACCTGCGCCACGGGCGTTCCCGTACGCTCTTCGAGGACTTCCGGCAGGAGGTGCTGCGGCTTGCGGACATGCGCCTGACACTGCTGTGGAAGGACTACCGGGGCGGGGGCACGGTCAGCCTGGGCCGCGAGAGGCCGGACCGGCTTCTCGACATGCTGGACATGGAGCACGAGAGGGACGGCCGGACCTGGACGGCTTTCCGCTTCCGCTGCGGGCAGGCCCTGTCCCACTTCCTCGATCCCGAGGGCCTGCGCTGGATCGGCTATTACAGCCGGGCCCTCCTTCGGCTCAACCCCTACACGGATGCCTTCACGAAAAAGCTGGGGACCTACTGGATCATGCTCGGCATCATTGCCGGCAAGAAGGGGCAGCAGCCCGCGGCGACGCCGAAGACGATCCTCGATTTCTGCGGGGAGACCGTCCACGGGCAGGCGCCGGGCAGGACGGTGGACGCCTTCATCCGGGCCCATGAGCGGCTTGCCGACATCGGCGTGCTGGAATCCCTGCCGGTCCTGGAGCCGCCCGACCGGGGGCGGGGCTATTTCGGCGAGTGGCTGGACCGGCCCCTGACCGTCAAGCTCACCGATCGCCTGTGGCATATCCGGGAAGCCCCGCGGGCGCGATTTTCTCCGAAGCGGCGCAGGCAGCGCGAGGCCGCGGCCTCGGCGCCGTCCACCGCGAGGGAGCTGCAGGCAAATCCCGCCCTGATCCGGCAGTTGAGGGCCGAGCGCAGGATGCGGCAGGAGGAACTGGCGGGCTCCCTGGGCGTGACCCGCCAGACGCTCTCCGGGTACGAGCGGGGGCTGAGGCCGCTGCCGGAGGACAAGGCCATCGTCCTTCTCGATCTCTGGCAGCGGGGCGAGCGGCGATGAGGCGGTCCGACGCGAACGCCCCCGCACCCATGCCGGGACAAATCGCACCCATCGCGCGGGCAAGGGACACCCATCGCGCAGCGAAGTTTTTCCCGGCCGGCCCGAGCGGCCCTTCTACCCTGCGTTTGCGCCGGTGTAACATTCCTTAAAAGTCATACCAGAAATAACCCCGTGCTTTCCGAAAAAACGGGTTTTCCCTCCTTTCCTATAATGGTGCCGTTTCCAAACGCCACCGCACAGGAGGGAGCCATGGAGTACGTATCCAGGATTGATCACGAGGGGGTTTCCCGGGTCGTGATCCGCCGCGGCAAAGTCAACGCGTTCAACGATGCCGTCATCGACGAGATGAGCCGGACCTTCGCGGAGCTGGCCCTCGACCCGTCGGTCCGTTCGATCATCCTGACGGGCACGGGGAAGTTTTTCTCCTTCGGGTTCGACATCCCCCAGTTCCTGGGCTACCACAGGGAGCGGTTCACGCGGTACCTGCTGAACTTCACCCGTCTGTACCGGGAGATCTTTCTGCACCCCAAGCCCGTCGTGGCGGCGCTCAACGGCCACACGATCGCCGGGGCCTGCATGATTGCCGTTTCCTGCGACTACCGGATCATGGTCCCGGGCAAGGCCAGGATCTCGCTCAACGAGATCAACTTCGGCTCGTCCGTCTTCGCGGGGTCCGTGGAGATGCTCCGGCTGCTCGTCGGGCCCCGGATGGCCGAGAACGTGCTCTACAGCGGCGCCATGTACTCCGCCGAGGAGGCGCTGCGGATGGGCCTGGTCGACCGGGTCGTGACCGAGGACGACCTCGAATCGGAGGCGGTGAAGGTCGCCCGGGAATATGCCGCCAGGGACCCCGACGCGTTCCGGAGCATCAAGGGCCTCCTGCGGGGGGCCGTGGCCGAGCGGATGGAGAAAACCGAACGGGGCTCCATCGAGGAGTTCGTCCGGATCTGGTACTCGGAGAAGACCTGGGCGAGGCTTCAGGGCAAAACGATCCACGCATGAAGAAACAAGGGTCCGGGGTAAAGGGTTCAGGGTCCAGGGGGAAGAAAAGTCATTGCGAGGAGGCCGTCAGGCCGACGCGGCAATCTACGTTAGTTATCTTTTCCAAAGAAATTTAATCGTGGATTACCACGCCTCGCGAGCCTCGGCTCGTAATGACAATTTGGTGGGGGGGAACATTCCACTTCCATTTTCCCTGTCCCCTGACCCCTGTGCCCTTTCTTTCGGAGGTATGGCCATGGAACATCGCATCCGTGCTCTTCAGCAGAGACTTTCCGCCGAAGGCCTCGACGCCGCCCTGCTGGTCTACTCCCGCGACGTCCTTTACTACACCGGCACGGCCCAGCCTTCCTGCCTCGCCGTGACCCCCGGCGATTACACGCTTTACGTGAGAAGCGGCTTCGATTTTGCCCAGCGCGACGTCTTCATTTCCCGTGAAAGGCTTGCGGAGGAGAGGCGACCGGAAAAAGTCCTCGCCGGCCTGCTGAACCGCCTGGCGGGGAAACCGCTCCGGGTCGGCACCGAACTCGACATCGTGACGGCCGAGCAGCTCGGGGCCCTCCGGAGGGCGGCCCCCGGTGTCGAGTTCGTCAACGTCTCCCCCGTCACCCTGGCTCAGCGCAAGGTCAAGGAGCCCGCCGAGATCGAGAAGCTGCGCCGGGCCTGCGACGCCGTCCATGCGGGCCACGAGGCGGTGCTCGCCACCCTGCGCGAGGGGGTCACGGAGCTCGAGCTGGCCGCCGCCGTCGAGAATGCCCACCGGCTCGCGGGCCACGAGGGGGTCTTCTTCATCCGCCTGCCCGATTTCTTCATGAGCCGGGGCCCTATCGGGGCGGGACCGAACCTGTCGCAGATCAGCGGCGTCGTCTACACGATCACGGGCGTGGGCCTGAGCCCCGCCGTGCCGGCCGGCCCCTCCCGCCGGCCCATCGGGCGGGGCGAGACCGCCGTCGTCGACATCCCCACCCTCGTCGAGGGTTACCACGCCGACCAGACGAGGACCTACTGCATCGGCAAGGCCGGGCAGGACATCCATGCCCTTTACAACGACCTGACGGCCGTCGCCGACCACCTCATCGGCGAGATCCGCCCGGGCATGACGGGCCGGGATGTCTATCGGCTGGCACGGCAGAAGGCGGGCGAGCTGGGGCGGGAGGCGGAGTTCATGTCCTTCGGCGCGGGGAAGGCCTCCCGCATCCTGGGCCACGGCATCGGCCTGGAGCTCAACGAGCCCCCGATCCTTTCCGAGCATGACGCGTCCGCAATCCCGGAGAGTTGCGTCGTCGCCCTGGATATGCACATGATGTCGGAGGCCGGCGGGGTGGTGAAGCTCGAGGACATGGTCTTCGTCGGCGGGGACGGCAACGAGATCCTCACAAAGACCCCGCGGCGGCTCTTCGAAGTCTGATCCGCGGGTCCGCGGCGCAACCCCCGGGGCGCAAACCCTTTTTGTAACATCTTGCCCTTTGCGCCTGCGCCGCCGCGGCGCGCCTGCCCCGAAAGGCCCATGAAACGGGCAAAATCGCCGTCTTTTCGCTTGACAAAATTGAGGTTTTTGTATACGGGAACGAGTGGGTCTATTATCAGGGATAGTCAGGGTTTAATAAATTGCGAGGAGTGTATATGGCCTAAATCTTTAAATTTTACGGACAAGGAGGGAGGAAACGTGTATTTCGCAAAAGAAGTTCTCGAGTCGTCCAGCAAGATGCGCCAGAAATGGGAGGACGAGGTCAAGAAACTCGTCTCCAAATGGCCCGATCAGAAGCCGGAAGCCCAGTGGTCCACGGTTTCGGATCTCCCCATCAAACGTCTCTACACCCCCGATGACATCAAGGACATGGACTTCGCGCGGGACATCAGCTATCCCGGGCAGTACCCGTACACCCGAGGCAACCAGGTGACGGGGTACCGCGGCAAGTACTGGACGTTCCGCATGTTTTCGGGCATGGGGGATGCCGCCACCACCAATGCCCGGTGGCACATGCTCCTGAAGGAAGGCCAGACGGGTCTGAGCACGGCCTTCGACTTCCCCACCCTCATGGGCTATGACACCGACTCCCCCAAGGCACGCGGCGAGTGCGGCAAGTGCGGCGTGGCCATCGACACTCTCGAAGACTTCCTTGTTCTCACCAAGGGCGTTCCTCTCGACAAGATCACGACCTCCATGACGATCAACCCGCCGGCGACGGCACTCTGGGCCATGTACTGCGCCGCGGCGGAGATCCAGGGGATCCCCCTGACGAAGATCGGCGGCACGATCCAGAACGACATGCTCAAGGAGTTCATCGCCCAGAAGACCCTGATGTGCCCGCCCGAGCCCTCCGTGAAACTCATCAGCGACACCGTCGAGTTCGGCACCCTGAAGGTTCCCAAGTGGAACACGATCTCGATTTCGGGCTACCACATCCGCGAGGCGGGCTCCACGGCGGTCCAGGAACTGGCCTTCACGCTGCGCGACGGCATGGAGTACGTCGAGGACGTGCTGCGCCGCAAGAAACTCGACGTCGACTCCTTCGCCCCGAGGCTCTCCTTCTTCTTCAACTCCCACATCGACTTCTTCGAGGAGATCTGCAAGATGAGGGCGGCCCGCCGGATCTGGGCCAAGGCCATGACGGAAAGGTACAAATCCAAGGACGAGCGCTCCTGGTGGATGCGGTTCCACACGCAGACGGCAGGCTGCTCGCTCACCGCCCAGCAGCCCTACAACAACGTCGTCCGCACGGCGACGGAAGCCCTGGCAGCCGTTCTCGGCGGGACCCAGTCGCTGCACACCAACTCGCTCGACGAGGTGTGGTGCCTGCCCTCCGACTTCGCCGTCCAGATCGCCCTGCGCACCCAGCAGCTCATCGCCGAGGAGACGGGCGCGGCCAACACGATCGACCCGCTGGCCGGCTCCTACTTCGTCGAGGCTCTCACCAACGAGATGGAAAGGCAGGCCTGGGAGTACATCCACAAGATCGACGACATGGGCGGCATGGTCGCGGCCATCGAGAAGGGTTTCCCCCAGCTCGAGATCTCCGATGCGGCCTACAAGTTCCAGCGCCAGATCGACAGCGCCGAGAAGATCATGGTCGGCGTCAACAAGTACGTCTCCACCGAGAAAGAGTCCATCCCCTTCCTCGAGATCGACGACAAGATCGAGACCGAGCAGATCGCGAGGCTCCAGGCCGTGCGTCGCAAGCGCGACGGCAAGGCTGCCAAGAAGTGCCTCGACGATCTCAAAGCGGCCTGCAAGAAGGGCGAGAACGTCATGCCCTACTGCATCGAGGCCGTCAAGGCCCTGTGCTCCGTGCAGGAGATCTGCGACGTCTACCGCGAGGTCTACGGCGAATACCGCGACCCGGGACTCTACTAGGAAGGAGGGGACATTACGATGGCAGAGAGAAAATTGCGTGTTATGGTTGCCAAGCCGGGTCTCGACGGGCATGACCGCGGCGCCAGGGTTCTGGCCCGCTGCTTCCGCGATGCCGGCTACGAGGTGATTTACACGGGCTGTCACCAGACGCCCGAGCAGATCGTATCGGCGGTCATCCAGGAAGACGTGGACCTGCTGGGGCTGAGCTGCCTCTCCGGGGCTCACCGCTACCTCTATCCCGCGGTCACGAAACTCATGAAGGACAAGGGCGTCGACGACGTCACCGTCATCGGAGGCGGGATCATCCCCGAGCAGGACTTCCAGCTGATGTACGACGCCGGCCTGAAAGCGATCTTCGTGCCCGGCGCCACGCTGGAGTCGATCATCACCTGGATCAACACAAACGTGAAACCGAGAAACTAGGTAAGGACATCCGGAATGGAAACCACAAAGAAGATCAAGGGCGGCGACGTACGCGCCGCCTCTCGCCTCATCCGTAATTTGGAAGATCGCGTTCCCGAGGCGAAGACCACCATCAAGCACCTCTTTCCCCTCACGGGGAAGGCGCACGTCATCGGCATCACCGGCTCGCCGGGTGCCGGGAAGAGCACGCTGACCGACGGCCTGATCGACATGTTCCGCAAGAAAGGCAAGACCGTCGGCGTGCTGGCCGTCGATCCCACCAGCCCCTTCACGGGGGGCGCCATCCTCGGCGACCGCATCCGCATGCAGCGCCACGCCGAGGACCCGGGCGTCTTCGTCCGGAGCCTTGCCACGCGCGGGGCCCTGGGCGGGCTGGCCAAGGCCGTGGGCGATGCCATCCACGTGATGGACGTCCTGGGCAAGGACATCGTCATCGTCGAGACCGTCGGCACGGGCCAGCAGGAGGTGGACATCATCAACCACTCCCACACGGTCCTCGTGGTGCTCGTGCCGGGCATGGGCGACGAGATCCAGGCGATCAAGGCAGGCATCCTGGAGATCGCCGACATCTTCGTCGTGAACAAGGCAGACCGCGAGGGCTCCTCCAAGCTCTCGAGGGAGCTGATGGCCATGCTCGACATGGCCCCGCCGTCCACGTTCCAGGGGGGGTGGCGGCCGCCCATCATGAAGGTGGAGAACGCCTTCGAGCCGACGGGCTTCAACAAGGCGCTGGAGGACATCAGCAACAAGATCGAGGAGCATCACCAGCACCTCGTCGACAAGGATATCATCGGCAGCAGGATGCGCCGCAAGGCGGTTGTCGAGCTCAACGAGGCCATCCGGGCAAGTATCCTGGAACCGGTCCTCCAGAAGCTTCTCAGCAGCGGCCAGATGGAGGGGATGATCGAGAAGGTCATGAAGAAGGAGATCGACCCCTACACCGTGGCCGAGGACATCGCCAAGCGGTACCTGGAGGGGTGCCTGTGAGCGAAACAATTAACTGAACCGGACAGCCCGGGACGGTCGGAATCCGGCCTCCCGGGCTTTTTCATCTGAATTTCCTCATAACCTCCCCCTTTGCAAAAGGGGGAAACAGGGGGATTTTCCAAACCGTCATTGCGAGGGGCGCAAGCCCCGCGGCAATCTTGAATCGTCATTGCGAGCCGAGCCTCGCGAGGCGTGGCAATCCACGCCTATGATTTTTGTCTGTGTAGTGAGGGGGACTAATTCCCCTTCCATTTTCCCTGTACCCTGACCCCTTAACCCTGTCTTCCGGAGGCACCATGACCAAGGACCCCATCGAAGAGACCCTCGCCAAGTACAGCCGCGGCCTCATCATGGTCTTCACCGGCGACGGCAAGGGCAAGACCACGGCGGCCCTCGGGCAGGCGCTGCGCGCGCTGGGCCACGGCAAGAAGGTCCTCATCATCCAGTTCATGAAGGGCCGCAAGTACGGAGAGGTCCTCTGCGCCGAGCAGTGCCTCCCCAACCTCACGGTGCGCCTCTGCGGCCTCGACAGCTTCGTCATGCGGGGAAACCCCGCGCCCGTGGACGTCGAGCTTGCCAGGCAGGGGCTCGACCTGGCGCGCAACGCCATCCTCTCCGACGAGTACGACATGGTGATCCTCGACGAGATCAACGTGGCCATGGACTTCGGCCTCGTCCCCGTGGACGCCGTCGTCTCCATGCTCAAGCACAAGCCCGCCGGCGTCGACGTCATCCTCACGGGCCGCTACGCCCCGAAGGCGATCATCGACATGGCCGACACGGTAAGCGAGGTGAAGGAGATCAAGCACCACTATTCGCAAGGGATCAAGGAGCGGGCCGGCATAGAATTCTAACCTTATAGATTCCCCCTTTGCAAAAGGGGGACACAGGGGGATTTTCTCAAGGTCGTCATTGCGAGGGGCGCAAGCCCCGCGGCAATCTTGAATCGTCATTGCGAGCCGAGCCTCGCGAGGCGTGGCAATCCACGCCTATGATCGTTGTCTTTGTGTCCCTCTCCCCCTGCGGGAGAGGGCAGGGTGAGGGGGAACAATCCTCTTCCGTTGTCATTGCGAGCAAAGCGCGGCAATCTCGTTTTTTCCCTAAACCCGATACCCTGCTCTGGGGGGAGCATGACCAAAACTCCGAAGGAGGAACTCGACCGCCGCATCAAGGCCCTGCAGGCGCGCCTGTCCGAGGCGAAGGTCGACGGGGCGCTCATCGTCCAGAACGCCGACCTGTACTACTTCACCGGCACGGTCCCCCAGGGATGGCTCTTCGTGCCCCCCGACGGCCACCCCATCCTCTTCATCCGGAAAAACCCCAACCGCGTCCGCTCGGAGACCACCCTCGAGCATCTCTTCAACGCCCGCAACACGCGCGAGCTTGCAGGCGTGCTGGCCGACAAGGGCTACCGGAAGTTCAAACGCCTCGGCATGGAGCTGGACATCCTGCCCGTCAACCAGCATGCGCGCTACGCGGAGGCCCTCAACCCCGGGGAGTTTGTCGATGTCTCTCCCGCGATCCAGTCCGTCCGCTCCGTGAAGTCCCCCTTCGAGATCGCCATTGTCCGCCAGGCCGCCAAGCTGGGCGACCACATGATGCGCGTGGCCCGCGAGTCGATCAAGGAGGGCATGACGGAACTGGAGCTGTCGGCCCGCATCGAGATGGCCGCCCGCATGAGGGGCCACCAGGGCTACGTGCGCATGCGGGGCTTCAACGCCGAGTGCTACTGGGGGCCCGTCGTCTCGGGCGCCGCCGCCGCCGAGCCCGCCTTCGTGGACACCACCGAGGGCGGCCACGGCGCAAGCCTCGCCCTGCCCGCAGGCGCCGGCCACCGGGCGATCGGCCGCCACGAGCCCGTCATCGTCGACATGGCCGCGACGATCGGGGGCTACAACGCGGATCTCACGCGCACCTTCTCGCTGGGCAGGCTCCCCGAGAAGCTCGAGGTCGCCTACCGGGAGTCCCTGGAGATCCTTCAGGTCCTGGCGGGCGCCGTCCACCCCGGGGTTGTCGTCAGCGAGCTGTACCTCAAGGCGGAGAAGCTTGCCGAGAAGAAGAACCTCCTGGCCCACTTCATGGGCTTCGGCAACGACAAGGCCGGCTTCTGCGGCCACGGCATTGGCCTGGAGCTGGACGAGCCGCCCGTCATCTCGCGCAACGGCAAGGCCGTCCTCGTTCCCGGCAACGTCATCGCCCTGGAGCCCAAGTTCACCTTCCCCGGCGAGGGGGTCGTGGGGGTGGAGGACGTCTTCCTGGTCACCGAAAACGGCGCCGAAAAGCTGACCAAAAGCGGCTACGGAGTGAAAATATAGGGTTCAGGGTCCCGGGTACGGGGTCCAGGGGCGAGAAAAAGAAAAGTCATTGCGAGCGAAGCGCGGCAATCTACGATTTGCACTTCGTCATTTGCCAGTAAACGAGGGGAACTCCATTGAAGCAGCCATCAAAGAAACCAGCCAAAAAGCCTGCAAAGAAACCGGCACCGAAACTCAAGAAGGTCATCGACACCCTCAAGAAGAAAGGCGCCTCCGAGGTCCGGGTCATCAAGGCCGCCGACGTCGTCGTCGACGAGCGCGTGCGCCTCAAGTGCCAGATCCCCATCTGCGACTCCTACGGCAAGAACCTCATGTGCCCGCCCTACCTGCCGTCCGTCATGGACTTCCGCGATGCCCTCGCCCGCTATGACAGGGCGCTGCTCGTGCAGTTGAGCGTCCCCCTTCACAAGAAGACGAAGGGAAAGACCAAGGCCGTCTTCGACCCCGCGCGGGTGCTTCACGAACTCATCAACCTCGGCGAGCGGCTCTGCTTCGAGGCGGGTTTCCGATTCGCAACGGGATTGATTGGCGGCTGCTGCAGGCTCTGCGAAGTCTGCATCGTCATGGAGCCCGAGGGCCACTGCCGGCACCCCTTCCGGGCCAGGCCCTCCATGGAGGCCATGGGCATCGACGTCATCGGCACGCTTGAAAACGCCGGCCTGCCCCTGCTTCGCTTCCCCGTGCAGGAGAAGGTGGTGTGGACGGGCCTTATACTGCTCTAGCAAACTCTGTCATTGCGAGGGGCGTAAGCCCCGTGGCAAGCCACGATACTTATCATTATGAACTTCCCCCTTTAACAAAGGGGGACACAGGGGGATTTTCTGAGAATCCCTCTCCCCTCGCGGGAGAGGGCAAGGGTGAGGGGGAATAATCCCCTTCCTTTCCTGAACCCTGTACCCTGAACCCCGGCAACACCACCTCAATCGAAATAATCGCAAAACAAACCCCATATAGCTGATGAAAGGAGAAGGATGATGGCAGTATTAAAGGAAGGCGGAGTCCCCATCGGGCGTTTCATGATCATCAACAAGACGGACGGCCTGACAAAGGACGATCTCATCATCGAGGCCAACGGCCAGTACCAGATCCAGGAGAAACCCGACGCGTTTCTGATCAAGAATGCGGAGTGCTGTAAAAGTATTATGGTCAAGGTTTCAAAGAAGGACTAGCGCGGCGCGGCAAATTAAAAAGGCCACATACTGCGTTGCGTGGCTCCTTCGTCACTGCGGCGTACGCACAAAGTACGCCTCATTCCGCAGTCTCCACGGCGCCTTGTCTCTGGCCTTTTTCTCTTAGCCGCAAAGAAACAATTTGGAGGTTTTCGGAATGTCGTCTCCAAGATATTTCTTTGCTGTGTTTGGTAACCCTAGTCCTCCAAGCAAAGACACCGTCGAATCAGGCATATATCATCCCCATCCCAAGTTCGCTCCTTTTGAGCCCAGACCAGGCGATTTCCTGCTTTTGTACTGCACAAATGGCTATGTCAGATATGCGAAATCCTCACCCGGGTACGGTGTCGTTGTTCGCCACGATGATCTCACCATTGAATATGATTATCATCCCTTCCCGAAACCATTTCCAATAAAGGATATTCGAAATGCCTTCAGAGCGGATGACAAAGCTAAATTGAGAAATATAAGATTTTCGAGTCATTGGCTCTTTGAATTGAATAAGAATTCTTTTTTAAAGGCTAAAGAATTCGGTTGACGCCTTGCATCCATGCACTTCTAAGCAGCCTATGAAATCAGGATATTGCTTTTCAGGTTCGTATTCACACCATAATCTTTTATGAATTTCCAGAGGAGTGCACTCCAATGAAGTATGAAATACTGAAACTTCAAGAGAGAATAGAAATCGGCATTGAAGCTGGAGAAAGCCATTTCAGAGAATTCAAAAGTGCATTCGACAGAGATTCTGACGGGAAGACCTCTCCTAGGGATTTCAAAGCAATATGCCGCGACATCGCAGACGCATTGGTGGCATTCGCAAACGCAGATGGCGGAGAAGTATATTTATGGGTGGAGGATGATGGCACCGTTTCTGGTATTCCGCACAAACCTGACCTAATCTCCGGCATGAAAGACTCTTATGGTAAGTACATTCATCAGGATACTCCTATTCCTGGGAGTTCTGTAGGGTAGGAAGTGGGGTCGCGTCTTGTATTTCAACATGTGAGCAGAAATGGGGTCAGAGCAGAAATGGGGTCAGGTCTTGTATTTCAACATAAAAAGATGGGGTAGGTCTTGATGCGTGAATATTGGGAGAAACGCATCATGCAAGAACTGACCGCCTGAACTCGGGAGAACACAATGCGCCATCGGTTGATCGTGTGCAGCATCCCGGCAGTGCTTGTCTTCGCGGTCGTCCTGACGCTCGTAATTTTCTTCCCTGCGATCGGCTTGGCCGCCGATCCCGCGACGACAGGTGCCTCTGCCATGACCCGAGGAGAGAAATCCATTCCGACGCTTGACGGCAAGCCGCCGTTGGTCATCGGGCACCGCGGCGCGTCGGGCTATCTGCCCGAGCACACGCTGGAGGCCTATCAGCTGGCCATCGATCAGGGCGCCGAGGTGATCGAGCCCGATTTCATCTCGACCAAGGACGGGGTGCTGATCGCGCGCCACGACCCATACCTCGCGACCAGCACCGACGTGGCCTCCAAACCTGAATTCGCCGGCCGCAGGCGAGTGGACTGGCCGGTGGACGGCGAGAAGCAAACGGGCTGGTTCGCCCACGACTTCACCCTGGCAGAGATCAAGACGCTGGGCGCCGTGATCACGGACCCCGAGCGACCCCAGGAGAACAACGGCAAGTTCAGGGTCGCGACGATGCAGGAGATTTTCGACCTGGCCCAAACGCAAAGCGCCAAACTCGGCCGCGCGATAACCGTCTACCCCGAGACCAAGAACCCCACCTATCACCGCGACCTGGGCCTCCCGCTGGAGGACAAGCTGATCGCCGCGCTCAACGCGGCGGGGTGGAACAGCCGCTCCGCGCCCGTGTTCGTGCAGAGCTTCGAGCCGGGCAGCCTGAAGGAGATGCGCAACAAGGGTTTGAAGACGCGCATGGTTCAACTCGTCGACGGCGATGACATCGACTTGAAGACGGGCAAGATCACCTATGCCGCCCCCTTCGACCGGCCTTATGACTGGTGCAAAGCCGGAGACCCGCGCCTGTTCGCGGACATGGTCACGCCATCGGGCCTGTCGGAAATCGGGACCTATGCCGACGGCATCGGGGTCTGGAAACCCTACATCGTTTCCCTGAAGGGCCGAATCGGCAAGGGCGGACAGCCCGTGGACGTCAACGGCGACGGCTCGATCGACCCGCGTGACGCCGCGACGCAGCCCCCGACGCCCTTGGTGGCCGAAGCCCACAGGCAGGGGTTGTTCGTACACGTCTTTACGTTCCGCAACGAGAAGCGGCGCCTGGCTGCAAGCTATCGAGGCGATCCGCAGGCGGAGTACCTGCAGTTCTTCCGGCTGGGCGTGGACGGCGTGTTCAGCGAGTTTCCGGACACGGCCGTGGCGGCGCGCACGGTCTATCTGCGCGAGGACGGGCGTTGAGCCGGCCGAGTCGAGCCGAATTGAGCGGACATTTGCCGATGAGCCGGAATTTAAATCACATAGAGACCATGTATGCTGCGATCGCGGAGGAATGGGCGGTCACGTTTGCCGGCGAGCATGAAAAGAAACCGAAGGACCGGGAGATGCTGGCCAGATTCCGCCAGTTGATGGGAAACAGAAAACCGGTCTGGGATTTCGGCTGCGGCCCCGGCAATACCGCAAGATATCTGAAAGACCTTGGCATGGAAATTTCGGCGCTGGACCTGTCAGAGGCCATGCTGGAACAGGCGAGGACGCTTCACCCGGACATCCATTTCAGAAAAGGAGACATTATCAGTCTCGACTTCAAAGATGAAACAATTGCCGGTGTTGTGGCTTTCTACGCCATCATCCACTTCACTGAGGAACAGGTTGGAGCCGCATTCCGCGAGGTGTTCCGCGTATTGAAACCGGGCGGGCTATTTTTTTTACATACCACGTCGGTGAGGGGACAATCCACCTGGATGAGTTCCTTGGCAGAAAAATCAGCATCGACGTTATGCTTTTCGACACGGCCAGTATTTCCAGAATCCTGAGGAAAAGTGGATTCGAAAGAATAGAGACCATCGAAAGGGAGCCCTATCCCGACGTGGAATATCAAAGTCGCAGAGCGTACGTATTTGCGACAAAGGCCGAAAGCCGGGCTCAGTAATGAAGGGGGCTGGTTCCGTCGGCAGTGGAACCGAAGCATCTGACGGTGACCGATGAAACGCTGCGACTGGGCCCATGGAAGCGACCTGCTGCAGTCCTACCATGACCATGAGTGGGGGGTGGAGGTCCACGACGACCGGACGCTGTTCGAGTTCCTTGTCCTGGAGGGCGCGCAGGCGGGGCTGAGCTGGTCCACGATCCTGAGAAAGCGGGAAGCCTACAGGAATGCTTTCGATCACTTCGACGCCCGGAAAATCGCGAAATATTCCGAGAAGACCGTGGCCCGGCTGCTCGCCAATCCGGATATCATACGGAACCGGCTCAAGATCAACGCGGCGATCGCAAACGCCGGGGCCTTTCTGCAGGTCCAGAAGGAATTCGGGAGCTTCGACCGCTACATCTGGCAATTCGTGGGCGGCAAACCCATCCGGAATGCATGGAAAACGATGGCGGAAATCCCCGCCAGCACCCCGGCGTCCGTTGCCATGAGCAAGGATCTAAAGAAACGGGGGTTCAAGTTCGTCGGGCCGACCATCTGCTACGCCTTCATGCAGGCCGTGGGCATGGTGAACGATCATGTCGCGGACTGCTTCCGGTACAGGGAACTCGTGGGCCGCGGCAAAGCATAGCGAGGCGGGAACAACGATTGCATGGTGCATTGTTTACTGCATTCCACGCGAGACTGACGGATCCGGAGCATTGACGTGAAGGACGAGGACGGGACAAAAACGCAACGACCTGCCGGGGACACGGTCATCCGGGAGCTGCTGCGCGAGAGCGACGAGTTCTACCGCAGCCTCTTCAGCAGCATGCTCAACGGCTACGCGTACTGCAAAATGCTGTTCGATGAAGGCCGCCCCTGCGATTTCGTCTACCTGGACGTCAACCCTGCATTCGAAGCGCTGACGGGCCTGCGCAACGTCATCGGCAGGAAGGTCAGCGAGGTCATCCCCGGTTTCCGGGAATCCAACCCCGAGGTGATCGAGATCTACGGCCGGGTCGCCGCGACGGGAAAACCGGAACGGTTCGATGTCTTCCTGCCGACCCTCGGGATCTGGCTCGACATCGCCGTATTCTGCCCGGCGAGGGACCATTTCGTCGCCCTGTTCGAGAACATATCGCAGCGCAAGCAGACCCAGGAGAAGCTGCTGGAGAGCGAGGAGCGCTTCCGGCTGTCCTTCTACATCAGCCCCGATGCGATCAACATCAACCGGCTCGCGGACGGCCTCTTCGTAGACATCAACGAGGGGTTTACCAAGCTGTCCGGGTTCACCCGGGAAGACGTCATTGGCAGGACGTCGCTGGAGATCGGGCTGTGGAACCGCCGCGAGGACCGGGAGACGCTTCTGCGCGGGCTGAAAGAGCAGGGGTACTACGAGAACCTCGAAGCGGACTTTCGAAGGAAGGACGGTTCGGTTGGGCGGGGCCTCATGTCGGCCCGGATCATTCATCTGCAGGGGGTTCCCCACATCCTCTCCATCACGCGCGACATCACGGAGCGCAAGCGCGCCGAGCAGGAGCGGAGAATGCTGGAGGCGCGCCTGCAGCGCGCCGAGAAGATGGAGGCCATCGGCACCCTGGCGGGGGGCATCGCCCACGACTTCAACAACATCCTCATGGCCACGATCGGTTTCACGGAGCTGGCGCGGATCGAAGAGACCCCCGAAGCCCGCAACGAGTGCCTCGCCCAGGTCATGGTGGCCTGCAAGCGGGCAAAGGACCTGGTGAACCAGATCCTCACCTTCAGCCGCATGCAGGAGACCGAGAAGCAGCCCGTCCAGATCACCCCGGTCATCAAGGAGGGGATCAAGCTGCTGCGGTCCTCCATCCCCTCCACGATCGAGATCCGGGAAGCGATCGAGAACAAACCGACGGTCGTGATCGCCGACCCGACCCAGATCCACCAAGTCCTGATGAACCTGTGTACCAACTCGGCCTACGCGATGAGACAGAGCGGGGGCGTGCTCCAGATCTCGCTGAAGCAGGAGGAAATCGGCAAGGGGGCGGCTCCCGCGCCCCACGGGCTGGCGCCGGGCCGGTATGCGAAGCTGACGGTCAGCGACACGGGCCAGGGCATCGATGAGGCCAGCCTGGACCGGATCTTCGACCCCTTCTACACGACGAAGCGGCAGGGCGAAGGAACGGGGCTGGGCCTGTCCGTCGTGTACGGGATCGTCAAGGGCAGCGGCGGCTCCGTCGAGGCAACGAGCAAGCCCGGACAGGGAACGACGATCACGGTCTACCTGCCCCTGACCGCGCCGTCCCGCGAGACGGCCGCCCGCGACGAACCGGAGATCTCCGGAGGCACGGAACGCATTCTCTTCGTGGACGACGAAGCGATGCTGGCCGACATCGCCGGCAGGGTGCTCCGCTCGCTCGGGTACCGGGTCACAACGCGGACAAGCAGCGTCGAGGCGCTCGAGCTTTTCAGGGCCCGGCACGGGGATTTCGATCTCGTCATCACGGACATGACCATGCCGAACATGACCGGCGCGGACCTTGCCAGGCAGATGCTCGCCATCCGTCCCGGCCTGCCCGTCATCCTCTGCACGGGCTACAGCGAGATCATGTCGGCGGAGCAGGCGCGGCAAGCGGGGATCCGGGGCTACGTCATGAAACCGCTGACCCGGAGGGAGATCGCGAAGGCCGTCCGTTCCGCCCTGGATACGGGATAACCGAACATCGTGGTCAGGCCTGATTATTGACATTCGCATCGCGTCGGAATAAGTCATGGTTGAGCCTGCCCTCCATTTCGCGATATGATCCCGGCGGGAGCGAAACCGCACGATGCGTGGAGATGAGTTCTTCGAGGAGATTGCGTCCCGCCCGCCGCTGACCCGGCTGCACCCCCGCGTCGCCTCGTTTCTGAAATCCTACCTGGAGGGGGAAAAGGTCGTCCCCTTCGGGGGCCTGCGGGTCATCAACACGCAGTTCCCGCCCTACCCCGGCCGCGCCTTCGAGAGCCTTCTGGATCACTTCCTGGCGGACGACGCGAGGCGCCTCTACTCCGTTACCCTGGCCGTCACCAACCGCTGCCGCTTCCGGTGCTGGCACTGCTACAACGCGGGCCGCAGCCAGGAGGATCTGCCCCTGGAGGTGTTTCGGTCCCTGGCCGCGGAGCTGCAGGGCCGGGGGGCGGTCGTGGTGACGCTCACCGGGGGCGAGCCGCTCCTGCGGCAGGACCTCGAGGAGATCTGCCGCGCCTTCGACGAGCGCTCCTGCCTCGTCGTGGGGACAACGGGCGAGGGCCTGACGGTCCGGCGGGCGCGCAGGCTCAGGGAGGCCGGCGTCTTTGCCGCGGGCATCAGCCTCGACAGCGCCGACCCGTCGGAGCACAACGAGCGCCGGGGGCGCAAGGACGCCTACGGGATCGCCCTCGATGCCCTGGCGTCGGCTGGCGCGGCGGGCCTTTACCCCTACGTCGTCTCCGTGGGCACGCGCGAGTTTCTCGAACGGGAGCGGTTCTTCGATTTCCTGCGCCATGCCCGCGAGGCGGGGGCCCTTGAGGTCCACCTCCTCGAGCCCTGCCCCACCGGCCGGATTGCGGGACGCAGCGACGTCGTCCTGAACCTGTCCGAGCGCAGGCGCATCGTCGGCTACCAGCGCGAGGTCGCCCGGCGGGAGGATCTGCCCATCCTGTCCACCTTCGCCTACCTCGAGGGGAAGGACGCCTTCGGCTGCGGCGCGGGCCTCACCCATCTCTACGTCGACGGCAGCGGCGAGCTGTGCCCCTGCAATCTGGTGCCCCTGTCCTTCGGGAACGTGGCGCGCGAGCCGCTGGGCGACATCCTCGAGCGCATGGGGCGGCACTTCGTACGGCCGAGGCCGTCCTGCGTGGGGCGCATCCTGACGAAGTTCGTCGACGGGAACCCCCTGCCGCTCTCCCCGGAGGTCTCCGAATCGATCTGCGAGGCCCATCTGCCCGCCCGCCACGCCCTGCCCCTCTTTCACCGGACGCGGATGGGACGCGGGCCCTCGGCGGGCAGCGCGGAGCTGGCCGACGCCTACGACCGCATCCACGGGGACTATGACGACTTCTGGCTCTCCGGGGCCGGAGGGCCCGTGCGGGAGCTGGTCGAAAGGATGGCACTCGGGGGCTCCGAGACCGTCTTCGAGGCGGGCTGCGGCTCCGGCTTCGGCACGGCGCTGCTGGCGCGCAAGCTCAAGCGGGGCGGGAGGGTCATCGCCGCCGACATCTCCGGCGGCATGCTCGACGCGGCGCGCAGGCGCCTGGCAGGCCGGGGGTACGGCGCCGTGGAGTTCGTGCACGGGGATGCCGTGGAGGCCCTGTCCGGCCTGCGAAACCTCGATGCCGTCTTCACCTCCTGGGTGCTGGGATACATCCCCCTGCGGCCCTTCTTTGCCGCCGCCGCGCGGGCCCTCGCGCCGGGCGGGCGCCTTGCCCTGGTCGTCCACCGGGAGAATTCGCCGGAGCGGGAAATCGGGATCTTCTCCTCCCTTGTCGCCCGCGACCCCCTCGTGATGACCCGGCGGGTGGCCTTCGATTTTCCCCGCGACGGCGCCCGCCTGGAGAGTCTTGTTGACGAGGCGGGACTTGCAGTTGTAAACAGGTGGGAGGGCAGCGCCGTGTTCCGCTACAAGACGGCCGACGAGGTACTGGATCACCTTCTCAAGTCCGGGGCCGGCACCGTGTTTTACGACGCCATCGACCGTTCGGCGCGGGGCCGGCTGACCCGGGAATTCCTTGCGCGTCTGCGGCGGCAAAACGGCACGAGGAAGACATTCCAGGTCCGGCACGACTACGTGGCCTGCATCGCACAACGAAGGCGATAAGCGGCGGGCCGGGGCCTGATCGAGGACCTGTCATGAAGGGTTGTGCATGAACTGCGGCAACTGCGGGGCCCCGATGACCTTCGTCTGGGACCGCGATCATTTTTTCTGCGGGTACTGCAAGACAATCGCGCTTCTCCCCGGCGCCCTGTCCGACGTCCGGGTGGTCGACGAGAAGAGCGGCGTCGACTGCGCGCTCTGCCATGCGGAGATGCAGGTCGGCACGCTGCAGCGGGAGCGGGTCCTGCAGTGCGCCGGCTGCCGGGGCCTGCTCATCGAGCAGGAGCGGTTCCTCCGGATCATCACCGGGCTGCGGGCCTCGGCGACGGAGGCCCCGGTGATCCCCACCCCCCTGGACCGCGGCGCCCTGCGCCGCAAGACCCGCTGCCCGCGGTGCAAGGGCGTCATGAACACCCACCCCTACGGCGGGCCGGGCAACATCGTCGTCGACAACTGCGAGAGCTGCCGCCTGGTCTGGCTCGACACGGGGGAGCTCAAGAGCGTGATCAATGCCCCGGGCAGCGATCGGGGCAAGCCGCCGGCAAAGAACGCGGACGCGCCGGCCGACTGACGCCGCCAGGGCGGTGCGGGACGGCGCGCACCCCGACCGACGGCCGGTGCGGAGGCGCGATCCCGTCGCGCGGGAAGCGAGGCAATCATGGTCGAATACGGGCTGATCGCATCCAAATCGTCCGAGGTGCTCATGGGCATCGTCGGACAGCTGCAGGGCCTCTGGGACGCGATTCCCTTCGGGTCTCCCGTCGCCGTGGGCGTGGGGATCGCGGCGGCGATCTATCTCATCTTCCGAAAGCGATGAAAGTGTCTGGCGTCCTATGAGCACGAAACGTCCTTCCCTCTTTGTCCGGCTTTTCTGGCTTGCGCTCATCGCGGCGGCGGTTTTCTACCTGTGGCGGGAGGTGCCCTGGGTGAGCCGGCTCTTCCAGCCCGAGAAGGCGGCCGCCCCGCGCACCGTGTCGGCTCGGGGAGACCTGGCCGCCGACGAGAAGTCCACGATCGAGCTGTTCGAGAAGGCCAGGGAGTCCGTCGTCTTCATCACGACGAGCCAGCAGGTCCGGGACTTCTGGACGCGCAACATCTTCACCGTCCCGCGGGGCACCGGGTCGGGTTTCATCTGGGACGACAAGGGGCACGTGGTCACGAACTTCCACGTCGTGGCGGGCGCCTCGGAGGCCCGCGTCCGCCTCTCCGACGGCCGCGACTACAAGGCGGCCCTGGTGGGGGCGAGCCGCTCCCACGACCTGGCGGTGCTGCTCATCGGCGTCGGCTTCAAAGCGCCGGCCCCGGTTCCCCTGGGCACGAGCAGCGACCTGAAGGTGGGTCAGAAGGTCTTCGCCATCGGCAACCCCTTCGGCCTGGACTGGACGCTCACGACGGGCATCGTGTCGGCCCTGGACCGCTCGCTGGCCGCGGAGAACGGCGCCACCATCGAGCACCTCATCCAGACCGACGCCGCCATCAACCCGGGCAACTCCGGCGGGCCGCTGCTGGATTCCGCGGGGCGCCTGATCGGCATCAACACGGCCATCTACAGCCCCTCGGGCGCGAGCGCCGGGATCGGCTTCGCCGTGCCCGTGGACACGGTCAACCGCGTCGTGCCCGAACTCATCGCCCGGGGAAAGTACATCCGGCCCGCCCTCGGCATCGAGGTCGACGAGGGGATCAACCGCGTCGCCCGGGCCCAGCTCGGCATCGACGGGGTGATGGTCCTGAAGGTCGCCCCCGGCTCGGCCGCCGAGAAGGCCGGCCTGCAGGGCGCCCGCCGCACCCCCGACGGGGGCCTCATCCCGGGCGACATCATCACCGCCATCGAGGGCAAGGCCGTCGAGAACGTCGGCAAGCTCTATGCCCGCCTGGACGACTTCAAGGTGGGCGACACCGTGAGGCTCACCGTGATCCGGGAGGGGGCCAAGCGGGAGGTCGCCGTGGTCCTGCAGGCGGGAAGCTGAGAGGGGCGAGCGGGAACAAATCCCCGGAAAAGCAAAGGAGGGAGCGCCATGTATTTTGAGGAAATCGAGGTCGGCAAGGTGTACAAATCCCCGGTCACGAAACCCATCACGGGAACCGAGATCGACCTGGTCGCGCAGATGTCCGGCATGGATCTCCCCGGTTTCCTGGACGCCGAGTTCGCGAAGGGCAAGGGGTTCAAGGACCGGGTCACCCCCGGCGTCTACGTCATGGCCAGCATGATGGGGCTCATGGCGAAACACGGGTTTCTCGCCGACGCGATCTGGGTGTCCGCCACGGACATCGCCTTCAAGACGCCGGCCTTCCCGGGCGACCGCCTCTCGGCCGAGGTGGAGGTGGTCGGCAAGAAGGAGGGCAAGCGGGGCGGCCCCGTGACGTACCGCTGGACGGTGACGAACCAGGACGGCAAGCTCGTGGCGCAGGGAGTCAACACCTGACTGTTCCCGAGCCGATGATCGCCCGGCGGGCGATCGGGAAGAGGGCGGAATCGAGCGGACCGCGAAGGAGGAGCGGAGGATGGAGGGCAAGGCCATTCAGGACTATTACCCGGACGAATTCGCTCACTGCTACGGCTGCGGGCCGCGCAATGAGCAGGGCATGAAAATCAAGAGCTACTGGGACGGCGAGGAAGCCGTCTGCCGCTTCACCCCCAAGCCCTCGTATTCGGGGGGAATGCCCGGGTTTGCTTACGGCGGCCTGATAGCCTCGCTCATAGACTGTCACGGCGCCGCCACGGCATCGGCGGCGAAACTGAAGGCGGACGGCTTTGCGCTGGGGGAGAAACCGATTTCCCGTTTTGTTGCGGCATCCCTGAAAGTGGATTACCTGAAACCGACACCCCTGGGCACGACGTTCGAGTTGCGGGCCAGGGCGAAGGAGATCAAGGGCCGGAAAGTCACGGTCAGCGTCACCTTGTCGGTCGAGGGGAAGGTCTGCGCGACGGGCGAGGAACTCTTCATCCAGCTTCAACAGTGGTCGGTTCAGACCGGGTACCCCAAGCCGGTCGACTGACGGCCTATCCAGAGAAAGGAATCGGGCATGAAAAAATCGCTGGGCGCCAACACGATCCTGTACCCCACGCCGGTGCTGCTCGTGGGGACCTACGACGCCGCGGGGAAGCCGAACGTCATGACCGCCGCCTGGGGAGGCATCTGCTGCTCGAGCCCCCCCTGCGTCGCCGTCTCGCTCCGGAAGGCCACGTACTCCCACGGGAGCATCGTGCTGCAGCGGGCCTTCACCGTCAGCGTCCCCTCGGAGAAGTACGCCGCCGCGGCCGACTACTGCGGCCTTGTCTCGGGAAAGAGGGTGGACAAGTTTGCCGAGACGGGCCTCACGGCAGTCCGCAGCAGCCTGGTCAACGCCCCGTACGTCGGGGAGTTCCCCCTCGTGCTGGAGTGCAAACTGGTCCACCAGTTCGAGCTGGGGCTGCACACGCAGTTCGTCGGCGAGATCCTCGACGTGAAGGCCGAGGGCGAGATCCTCGACGCCAGGGGCGCCGTGGACGTCGAGAAGCTCAAACCCTTCTTCTTTGCCCCCGAGTCCAACGGCTATTACGGCACGGGCCGGCGGCTGGGGGATGCGTTCTCGATGGGGAAGGCCGTGAAGAAGAAAGGCCCGTGAGGGAAGCGGGCGGGCGGCACAGGGAGGTGCATTCCGGATGAGCGCGGAGATGCAGGACGCCGTGTACCGGCGGATCGTCGAGCAGACGACCGATGCGGTCATCTTTGCCGACCGGGAAGGCCTCGTCCGGATCTGGAACCGGGGGGCGGAGGCCGTGTTCGGCTACCCCGCCACGGAGGCCCTGGGGAAAAGCCTCGACATCATCATCCCCGAGGAATTGCGCAAGCGGCACTGGGAGGGCTACAACAGGGCCATCGAGGCCGGCAGGACACGACTGGGAAGCCGCGTCCTGGTCACGCGCGGGCTTCACCGGGACGGCTCCCGGCTCTACGTCGACCTGAGCTTCGCGGTCATCGTGGACGATGGGGGACGGGCCGAGGGGGCCCTGGCCGTCGGCCGCAACGTCACGGAACGGTACCTGGCCGACAGGGCGCTGAGAAAGCGGGTGGCCGAACTCGAGGGCGGGGGAGCACCCTCCGGCTGAAACGGTTCCCTTCGCGGAGAACCGGGGCCGTGCCTGATGACTGACATTCGCAGCAAGGAGACAACGGCATGCAGATGACGGAGATCCCCTTCGGGACGACCGACTGGTCGTCCGTGGAGGCCACGGAACACAAGGGCGAGTCGGGGTTCGCCACCTGGCGCACCCGCACCTTCGGGGGCATCCGCGTGCGCCTCGTGGAGTACTCGCCGGGCTACCGCGCCGATCACTGGTGCAGCAAGGGGCACATCCTGCTGTGCCTCGAGGGGGAGCTGCACACGGAGCTGGCCGACGGGCGCACGTTCGTCCTCACCCCCGGCGTGAGCTACCAGGTGGCCGACAACGCCGAGCCGCACCGCTCGTCCACCGTCGCGGGCGCGAAGCTGTTCATCGTCGATTGAGAAGATCCGGTCCGCCGGTTGAAAGGAGGGGAGTATGGCCGTGTCAGGGGAGAGAGCCGTCGGGGCTTTACGTCATCCGAATTTCAGGCGTGTTCACCAACGAGCAGCGCAAGGCCATGGAGGCGGCCGGCCGGGCCGCCATCGACCGTAGCTCGAAGGTCAGGATCCTGCTTCTCGCCGCCGGGTTCGAGGGCTGGGCCAGGAGCGGCGACTGGGGGGACATCCGGTTCATGGAGGAGTACGACCCCCACATGGAGAAGATCGCCGTCGTGGCCGACGAGAAGTGGCGCGATGCCTTCCTCGCGTTCCTCGCGGCGGGCCACCGGCAGGCGGCCGTAGAGTTCTTCCCCCTGGGTCAGGAGCACAAGGCCCGGGAGTGGCTGACCTAGCAGGCTGTTGACCGGGGGCGCATCCCGCAAGGAGGCGCAATCCTGTCTGTCCACTACCCTGCCGGGAAGCGCCGCAGGTGCTTCAAACTAAGCTTATCTGCTGCGTTGCGCTGCATCCTTCGTCACTGCGGCGTATGCAACAGTACGCCTCATTCCTCAGGAATTGCGCGCCTTGCATCTAAGCATTTTCGAACAGCCTGTGTGACCTGAAAAGCCCGGCAGGAAGGCCTGAGAGGGGAAAAGGCAAAATGCAAGACCTGAACCCATCGGTGCGACGCATGGAGTATCGGATCCGCCCCTGCACGCGAGAGGACACGGCGGTCCTGGCGGAGACAATCCGCGGGGCCTTCCTGGAAGTGGCCGAGCGCCACGGCCTGACCGAGCAGAACTGCCCCCGCCACGCCTCGAACTGCACGGCCGTCTGGATCGAGCAGGACATGGACCGGGGCGTTGCCTACTTCCTGCTGGAAACGGACGGGCAGGCGGCGGGAAGCGTGGCCCTCGAGCGGGCCAAACCCGAGGTCGTCTACCTGGAGCGCCTCGCCGTGCTGCCGCGCTTCCGCGGCCGCGGCTTTGGGGAGGCCCTTGTCGCCCGCGTGCTCGCGGAGGCGCGGGCGATGGGCGCGCGGGCTGTCGGCATCGGCGTCATCGCCGGCGAGGCCGGCCTGATAGACTGGTACCGGCGGCAGGGTTTCGCCGAGACCGAGAAGCGGGACTTCCCCCATCTTCCCTTCCTCGTGAGCTTCATGCACTGCCCGCTGTCGTAATGCCGCCGGCTCGCTTGCGCCTGCCCGGAGGCCGGTGGCAATCGCGGGCCGTTTGTGATAAGTCCGTTTTACATCCTGACGGCAGGCGCGGCGAAAGCCGCCCCCGATCGATCCTTGACAGGCGACCCCGACGTCCGGGCTGCCCCGGCACGTCCAACCCTATTTCAGCGAAGGAGAAGATACGATGAAGAGATTGTTCAGCCTGCTCTGCGTCCTGCTGCTCGTGTTCGCCCTTGCCACCCCGGCCCTTGCAGCCAAGGTCGTGCTGAAGCTCGGCCACATCGCCGAGCCCTCCAACCCCTACGGCCAGGGCGCCGACTACTTCGCCAAGCTGGTCGCCCAGAAGTCCAAGGGGGAGATCGAGGTCAAGGTGTTCCCCTCCTCCCAGCTCGGGGCGCAGAAGGAGCTCATCGAGGGCTGCATCTACGGCACCCTCGACATGACGCTGACGAGCACGGCCGAGCTGGGCACCTTCCAGCCGCAGATGGCCCTCTTCGACATGCCCTTCCTGTTCAAGGACCGCAAGCACGCCTTCGCCGCGCTCGACACGGTGGGCATGGACCTGGCCAAGGCGCTCGAGCCCAAGGGCCTCAAGATGCTGGGCTACATGGAGAACGGCATCCGCCACATGACCAACAACGTGCGCGAGGTCAAGACCCCCGCCGACATGAAGGGCCTCAAGATGCGCGTCATGAACAACAAGGTCTACATCGAGATGATGAAATCCCTCGGCGCCTCCCCCACCCCCATGGCCTTCTCCGAGCTCTACTCCGCCATGCAGCAGGGGACCATCGACGGCCAGGAAAACCCCAGCGCCCACATCTACACGAAGCGCTTCTTCGAGGTGCAGAAGTACGCCTCGCTGACGGGGCACGCCTACGCGCCGGAGCCCTTGCTCATCTCCATGGCGACCTGGAAGAAGCTCACGCCGCAGCAGCAGGCGATCATCCAGCAGGCGGCCAACGAGTCGATCGCCTGGCAGCGCAAGCTCTCCGAGAAGGAAGACCTCGAGTTCTGGAACAAGATCAAGGCGACGGGCAAGATGAAGGTCACCACGGTGGACCGCAAGCTCTTCGTCGAGGCCACCAAGGACGTCTACAAGAAGCTCGCCCCGACCGTCGGACAGGCCAACATCGACAAGGTCCGGGCCCTGGAGAAGTAACCGACAACCGATCCGCGGAAGGCCCGGGCCCCGGCCCGGGCCTTCGAGCGAGGGGGGCCCGCCATGCTGGATAAGCTGTTCACGGGGCTGCGATCGGTGCTGTACTGGTTCTCGGTCGCGGCCATGTCGGTCATGCTCGTCGTCATCTTCGCGCAGGTCATCTCGCGCTACGTCTTCAACTGGACGCCCGAGTGGTCCGAGGAGCTGGCGCGCTACCTCTTCGTCTGGGTTGTCTTCATCGGCTCGGCCCTCATCATGGGCGAGTCGGGCCACCTGGCCGTGCAGTTCGTGCCCAACCACTTCAAGGGCACGGCGACGGGCCGCCTCCTGGAGATCGTCATCAACCTCTCGGGCTACGTGTTCATCCTCATCCTGTTCACCCAGGGGGCGAAGATGACCCGGGTCATGACCTTCCAGATGTCGCCGGGCATGGAGATCCCCATGAGCTGGGTCTATGCCGTCATCCCGCTGAGCAGCGCGCTGATGCTGCTCTACCTCGTGAAGGACACGGTGCGGATCGTGCGGGGATGGTCGGGCCGGAAGGGCGAGGGGAGGTAAACGGGCATGGAATACGTCCTGATCGGCCTCTTCCTGCTGCTCACCGCGTTGGGCGTGCCCGTGGCCTTCTCCCTGTGCCTCTCCGCCGCGACCCTGCTGTTCTTCCACATGGACCGCCCGCTCGTCATGGTCTCGCAGATGATGTTCTCGGGCATCGACTCCTTCTCGTTCATGGCCGTTCCCTTCTTCATGCTGGCGGGCGCCTTCATGTCCGCGGGCGGCGTGACCTCGCGGCTGGTCAGCTTCTCCCAGGCCCTCGTCGGCGCCTTCACGGGGGGCCTGGCGCAGACCGTGTCCGTGGCCGGGATGTTCTTCGCCGCCATCTCGGGCTCCTCGGCCGCCACCACGGCGGCCCTGGGCAGCACCATGATCGGCGAGCTGGAAAAGAAGGGCTACGACCGCGACTGGGCCACGGGCATCGTGGCCTCGAGCGGCACCGTGGGCATCGTCATCCCGCCCTCGATCACCATGGTCGTCTACGGCGCGATCGCCGACACCTCCATCGGCGATCTCTTCATCGGCGGGTTCATCCCCGGGATCATGATGGGCCTGTCCATGATGGCCGTGAGCTGGTACTACGCCCGGAAGCGGGGCCTCGCGGGCGAGGGCGCCTTCTCGTTCGGGGCCGTCCTCACGTCTTTCAAGGACTCCTTCTTCGCCCTCATGACGCCGGTCATCATCATCGGTGGCATCTACGGCGGCATCTTCACCCCCACCGAGGCGGCGGCCGTCGCCGCGGTCTACGGGATCCTCGTCGGCCTGTTCGTCTACAGGGAATTGAAGCTCCGGGACTTCCCCCAGATCATTTTCCAGGCTGTGATCGGCACCACGGTCATCATGTTCCTGGTGGGGGCCGCCACGGTCTTCGGCTGGCTCATCACCAACCTGCAGATCCCGCACCAGGTGGCAAAGTTCGTCGTCTCGGTGACGACATCTCCGGTCCTGTTTCTTTTTGCGATGAACATCCTGCTGCTCATCGCCGGCACCATGGTCAACGCCTCGGCGGCGGTCGTAATCCTGACGCCGATCTTCCTGCCCGTGGCGCGGACCCTGGGCATCGACCCCTTGTTTTTCGGCGTGCTCATGGTCGTCAACCTGGCCATCGGGTGCATCACCCCGCCGGTGGGCCTCGATCTCTTTGTGGCGAGCGCGATCTCCAAGGTGCCCATCGAGCGCGTGATGAAGGCGTGCCTGCCCTACCTCTGGGCCCTGCTCGGCGTGCTGATCGTCCTGACCGTGTTCCCGTGGTTCATCACCGTGCTGCCCTCCCTGCTTGCGCGATGACGCGGGTGCGGAGGTTGTCGCCGTAGCCCTTGACAGGAAACGCCCGTTTCGATAGAAAAAACCATTCCCTTCCAGTTTCTTCATCGAAAGGAGACGACCATGTCCCTCGCAGCCTCCCCGGCCTGCGGCGTCCCGGCGAAGCCGCTTTCCGTCACGGAAGCCCGTTTCTACCTCTACACGACGCTCTTCGTCGCGGGGAACATCGCCCTGCCCGCTCTGTGCCACCTCGTGCCCGGCGGGGGGCCGATGCTTTTGCCGATCTATTTCTTCACCCTCGTCGCAGGCTGGCGGTTCGGGCTCGCGGCGGGGCTTGCCACGGCGGTCCTCTCGCCCCTTGCCAATCACGCGCTCACCGGGATGCCCGTTCAGGCGATGCTGCCTGCCATCCTCGTCAAGTCCGTGCTCCTGGCGGTCATCGCTTCCTTGATCGCCCGCCGCGTCGGGCTTTCGCTCCTTGCCGTTGCGCTTGCCGTCCTGGGCTACCAGATCGCCGGCGGGATCGTCGAGGGGCTCCTGACCTCATCCCTTGCGGCGGCACTGGCCGACTTCCGCGTCGGGCTGCCCGGCATCGTGCTGCAGATCCTCGGCGGGTATGCCGTCCTGCGGCTGCTGGCGCGCAGCGAGAATTGCTGAGGCGTCCTGCGGTACGGTTCTGCCCGGAGAAGCAGCTTGATTGCTCCAAGCCTTGCTTCTGGCCGCCCTTTCCGCTTCGCGGGGCGGCCCGGTAAGGAAAGAGCCGGGCACGGTTGCACCCCCTCACAGGCGGATTGCGCGGTATAACAAGGAGGGTTCGGAAGAGGACCGGCACGGGGACGGGATGCCGGCATCGGCCGCGGCATTCGCGCGGCGGAGGAGGCGGGGGCCCGGGGACGGACGGACGTTGCCGGGGAAAGCCGGCCCCGGGCCCCCCGAAAGAACTACCGGGGCATGTGGACGTGCAGGGTGCCGTAGAACCAGCCCGCGCGCTCCACTCCGTTCCTGTCGGCGTAGGCAACCAGGAGGGTGAAGGGGCGGCCGTTGCGGGCAGGGCCGCTGATCTCCAGGACCGTCACCTGTTCGCCCGCCTTCACTTCGGCGATCTTCGCGGTCATCTGCCGGTCGGCAAAGACCGGGCTGTTGCGCTCGACCATGGCCTTGAACGGCAGCGCGGTGTTCGTGGCGGCGGTTTCATGCGAAACGTTCCGCGGCTGGAAATCCTGCCCCTGAGCCGGCAGGGAGAATACCCACATGGTGGCCAGGAGGCAGACAAGCACGAAAAGCATCTTCAACGTCTTCATCTTTCGGCCCTCTCTTCTTCGTTTGCTCCGGTTTCCGTTGGATTGACCTTGTGTCTTCTTGACATCGGGGATGAGCATCGGCCGTGCCGCGGGGACGGCACAATAGAATACCCTTTTATATCATATGGTTGAAGTTCATTGCCTGCCGGGGAGACCTCTCCAGGGGGGCGACCGCGCCAGTGCCATAATGGCACACCTGCGCCAATATGCTTTTCTTACGACCGGTTACGCGAAATGTGCTGAACTGGGATAGTCCGTCGAGACGATGCCAAAAGGAGGCCTCCATGAACATTCGTATCGCACGATGTCTCGCACCCGTCCTTGTTGCCACCGCTTTCCTGATTGCAGCGGCGCTCATGCCGGGCGCCGGCGCCGCCCAAACGGGCAAGGCTCCCGGCCCGGGGATGCAGAAGGTCGTCACCGAGAAGGCCTCCTTCGTCCTCTATGTCCCGAAAGGCTGGAAGGTGAAGGAATCGGCCGAGGGGAGGGCCCTCCAGGTCACCGCGACGGACCCCTCGGGGCGTTCCGCCGTCTTTTTCTCGACGGGTGCGGTATCAGAGGGAGAAAATGCGGCGGCCCTGGCAAAGAGCACCAACGCGGGGCTCGGACGTCAGGCCAGGGATCTCGAGATTCGAAACGCCTTTTCTTCCCGTGACGGTTCCGCCCTGGTCTACGACGGTGTCTATACCCCGCCGAAACGCGGGAAAACGGAATTCCGCGCCTGGGTGTCCCGGAAGGGCGATGATTTCACCTTCAGCCGGATCGAGGCACCGGCGGGACAGTTCGAGGCGATGAAACCGACGCTTCTGACGGTGCTCTCCAACATCCGCGTCACGAAGGGCTCCTTCGCAACCCGGGGCTCGGGGGCCCCGGTGAAAGTCCAGCTCGTCACGCACCGTCTGAGGGACGGGTCCGCCTCTTTCCTGATGCCCCAGGGATGGCAGTGCCAGGACACCGGGAAGGGGCTGTTCGTCGCCGGCGATCCCAACGGCTACTCCTTCATCTCGGGCAATGTCGAACTGCTCACCCCGCAGATGCGGGTCAACCAGCCCGGCATCCTCGTCTCGCCGTACCTTGCCCCCGGCCAGGCCTGGCAGTTCATCACGTCCCGGTACGGGCTTGCCTCGAACATGCGCTTCGAGAAGGTGATCCCGCGCGCCGACACGGCGCGCCAGATGGGGCAGGTCTACACGGCGGGCCCCGTCACCGTGGAGGAACTCGTCTACACCTTCACGAGCCGTGAAGGCAGGCCCACCAGGGGCTACACCTACGGGATTTCCTTCGGCTCGCGCCTCGGGACCAACTGGAGCTTCCGGCACCTGACCGTGACGGCCCCGTCGGACCGTTTCGGCGCCTGGGCCGAGACCCTGGGCACCATGATGGGTTCCTACAAGATCAACGAGCGCTGGGCGGCGGACTATGCCGCACAGGGGGCCCGCCGGCTGCGCGAGATGCAGCAGCAGACCTCGGCCATGGTGAGCCGCAACGCCCAGGAGATCCGGCAGATGATGCAGGCCGCCTACGACGAGCGGCAGAAGAGCATGGACTACATCGACTACCAGCGGACGAGCTATATTCGCGGCCAGCAGGACTGGATCTCCGGCATGGAAGGAGGCGCCGTCTACCGGAGCGACAGCTGGGGCACGAAGAACACGACAACCGGGGAGTACTGGGAGGGGAAAACCTACGACTACTATCACTTCCAGGGAAAGAACCCCAGGTACAACGAGCAGATGCAGCCCGTCGACTCCCGCGCCCTCTGGGAGCGGCACATCCGTTGAGCCGCACCGGGGTTCAAAAGGGTTTCTCATTTCGGCCCGAGGTGCTATAAGGGCGAAAGCAATTTCAGGGAGGTGGATCACGGTGAAGCTCGCCCACATTTTTCTTGCCGCTATCCTGGTATCGTTCCTCGCGGGATCGGGGTGCCCGACGGCCGCGGACGCTCAGCCCTCCGGGCTCAAAACCGACAGACCCGCGGTCGGCGCCGACGTGCCGAAGGCAAAGCCGGGGCAGGGCCCGCTGGTCGGGCCGGCAACGCCCGGGCCGGGGGCCCGCAAGGCAGACTGCTTCGACGAGGCGGCCTACGCCCGCGCCAAAAAACAGGACAAGAATCTCGCGGGGGCACAGCTCTGCGGGGCCGACCTGAAGAGGGTCAATCTGGACGGGGCCGACCTGAAAGGGGCGAACCTCACGGGAGCCAATCTCGGCGACGCCAGGCTCTGGAAAGCGGATCTGCAGGGCGCGGTGCTGTCTCGGGCAAACCTCTCCGGCGCAACCCTGTCCGATTCCAATCTGGAAGGCGCCAGGCTCGACGGGGCCAATCTCCGCGGTGCCCGCGTGTCAAGCGCAAATCTCAAGGGCGCCGATCTCTCGAGGGCCGATCTCGAGGGCTCGAACCTCCAGTCGTCGAATTTGACCGGCGCCAGCCTGGAACGGGCCGTTCTCCGGAATGTCGAGGCCCCGTCGGCGAGATTCACCTCGGCAAACCTGCGTTACGCCAGCCTCGATGCCGCGAACCTCAAGGGCGACAGGTACGGGCATCGGGCGGACTTCGCCGGGGCCAACCTCAGCGAGGCGACGCTCAGGCAGGCACAGCTCGAGTATGCAAACCTGGAGGGCGCCGACATGAGCCGGGCGGATCTCACGGGCGCCAGACTCGAGGGCGCCAACATGAAGAAGGCCAAAGGCCCCCGGGTGATATTCAACCAGGCGGGTGTTGCAAAGGCGTACTGCCAGGAGGCCGATTTCAGCGACGGGCAGTTCCGGGGCGCCGACCTCACGGCCGCGCATCTGCAGAATGCGCAGCTCGGCAGGGCGGATCTGCGGGGCGCCAATCTCACCCGGGCGGAGGTCAACCAGGCCTTCCTGGTGGAATCCAATCTCGAGGGCGCAAATCTCTCGGAGTCGGAGATCCGGGGCACCAACTTTCGGGGCGCCAATCTTGCCGGGGCGAACTTCCATGAATCGTCTCCCTTTCGTGCCATCGTCGATCTGCGCTGGAAGGAGTTCCTGAGGAGCCAGAAGTTCCGCACGGACAAGATGTTCGGCAGCATCCGCTGGGGGCAGTGACAGGACGGGCAACGGTTTTTGGAAACCCGCATCCGGACGGGAAAGACCCGGCCGTCGATCGGGGCAACCCTCGAAACGGCAGGGAGATCAGTGCATGACTCAGGCGCGCGCGAGCGATCCGAATTTCGAATCCCGCATCCGCTCCAGCTTCGAAAGGCAGGGGATCATGAAGACGATCGGGGCGCGCCTGCTGTCGGTCGCCCCCGGCGAGGTCCGGATCGAGCTTCCCTGGAGCGAGGCCGTCACCCAGCAGCACGGGTTCGTGCACGCGGGGATCCTGAGCACGATCGCCGACAACGCCTGCGGGTATGCCGCTTACACCCTCATGCCGAAGGATTCCGAGGTGCTGGGGGTGGAAAACAAGATCAACTTCCTGGCCCCGGCCCGGGGGGAGCGGCTCGTCTCCGTCGGCCGGGTCGTCAAGGCGGGGCGGACGCTGGCGGTCTGCACGGGCGAGGTCTGGGCGCACGAAAACGGCAAAGAGACACTCGTGGCGGTCATGCAGACGACCATGATGGTGCTGGTGAAGTGAGAGGCGGCTAGAGCCGTTTCGCGAGGGCCTCGATCTCGGAGGCCTTCCTGGGGTTTGCTTTCACGTAGAGATCGAGCAGGGTTCGGCTGATCTCCTTGGGGTTGAGAGGTTTTACAAGGTAGCCCTGCACCCCGAAGCGGGCGCAGAGGGCCATGTCGTCGCGGTGGGAGGAAAGTGACGAGATGATGATCGTTGTCCCGAGGTCCTTCCGGTTTTCGCGGATCTCCTGCAGGACTTCCTGGCCGCTCATGACGGGCATCATGAGGTCGAGCAGGAGGATGTCCGGTTTCCAATTGCCGTAGATCTCGAGGGCCTCGAAGCCGTTGACGGCGAACTGCTTGCTGAAGATGTCACCCGAGATATACGTGTCGTAGAACTTCCGGCTGAAGCTGTTGTCTTCCGCAATCAGGATTTTCATCTTGTCCATGGCAGTGGGCCGTTCCCCGGGGGCTTGATGCCGGATAGTCGAGCAAACATCGTGCCACGGGTGCCCGCAAAGAGGGCTCGTCCGTAACCGGATAATATCCGTCGCTTTTCCTGTTTTTTGGTTTATAATGGGCCGTCCATCCCAACAATCATCTTCGTGAAGGAGGAGAGATATGAAAGGAAATCCCAAGCTGATTGCAACCCTGAACGACCTTCTCGCCGACGAACTGACCGCCATCAACCAGTACATGGTCCACTCCGAGATGGCCGACGGCTGGGGCTACGAAAAGCTTCACAAGGCCTTCGAGCAGCGCGCCATCCAGGAGATGAAGCACGCCGAGAGCCTAATCGGGCGCATCCTCTTCCTGGAGGGGACCCCCACGGTGAGCAAGCTCAACAAGCTGATGATCGGCGCCGACGTGCCCAAGCAGCTGGCCGGCGACCGGGCCCTGGAGATGATGGCGATCAAGGCTTACAACGAGGCCATCGTCCTGGCCGGCGAGGTCAAGGATTTCGCCACGCGGCAGATCCTCGAGAAGATCCTGGCCGACGAGGACAAGCACCTCGACGAGATCGAGGAGATGCAGGACCAGATCCAGCAGATGTCGCTGCAGATCTTCCTCACCACCAAGGTGGGGTGAGCCGGGAACGACCGGAACAAAGGAGAGTCGAAACCCCGCTTCCCGGAAAGAGGCGGGGTTTTGTATTCTACGCTTCCCGCAACGGGGAGAACGCCATGGGTGCGCAGAACAAGGAACTGGAGGCGAAGAACCGGACCATCGCCGCCGTCTTCCGGCTGTCGACCCTGCTGACGCAGCAGGTCGGCCTCGACGAGATCCTGCGTTCCATCCTCGAGAGCGCCGAGAAGGACCTCGGCTTCTCGGCTTCCTGCCTGTTCCTCATCAACGACGACCGCGAGCACCTCGACTGCCGCATGGTCCGCGGGTTCGGCGAGGAGAACGAGAGGAGGGCCTACCGCAGGCCCTTCCACATGGAGCGGCACGACTGCATCGAGACGCGGGTCGTCAAGAGCGGCGAAGTGGTCCACTTCGAGGATTCCCACGGCGATGCCCGCGCGACGGCCATCGACCGCCGCATCACGGAGAAGCTCAAGCGGGGAAGCATCGTCTACGCCCCGCTGACCGTGAAGGGGAAGATCATCGGCTGCATGGGCGTCAACCGGCCCCGCGGGGGGGCCCGGATCTCGAAGTCGGAAATCGAGGCCTTCACCATCTTCGCCAATCAGGCGAGCATCATTATCGAGAACAGCCGCTCCCACGAACAGCTCATGGCGGAGCGCAATCTCAACAAGAGCATCCTGGAAAGCTCGCCCAGCGGCATCCTCACGGTGGACCGCACGGGGACGATCACCGCCGTCAACAGCGAGGCGGCCCGCATCCTCGGGGCGGACCCGGTAGGGATCCTCTCCATGCGGGTGGAGGAGGCCCTCCGCGGGCACGCCGGCTTCCGCGCCTTCGAGGAGCTGTTCCGCGACCCCGCCAGCGGGACCAGGGAGGTCGCCGTCGTCGGGCCCGACGGACGGCAGCATTCCGTGGAGGTCACCGTGTCGCCGCTGAAGGACGACGGCGGCCGGGAGGCGGGGACCCTCTACTTTTTCAAGGACCAGACGGAACAGAAGCGGATCGGCGAGCAGATCCAGCGGATGAGCCGGCTCGCGGCGGTGGGGCAGCTCGCGGCGGGCATCTCCCACGAGATCCGCAACCCCATGATGGGGGTCGCCGCCACGATGGAGCTGGTGAGCGACGGCCTCGATCCGGACCACCCGCAGCGGCGGCTGCTCGCGAAGTCCATGGAGGAAATCGGGCGGATCGACAACGTCATCGGCGAGCTGCTGAACCTGGCGCAGCCCCGGGAGATGCACCCCGAGCCGGCCGACATCAACCGGCTGATCGGCGACGTGGCCGACTTCCTCTCCGGCCTGTGCCGGAAGAGGCAGATCGAGCTTCATCTGCAGTTCAGCCCGGTTCCCCCCGTCGTGATGGACCGCAAGGCGATGCGGGAGGTCGTCATCAACATCGCCCTGAACGCCATCCAGTCCATGAAGCGGTCGGGCAGCCTGACGATCCGCACGGCGTCGCCGGAGCGGGGGCGCGTGCAGATCACCGTCGAGGACACGGGGGAGGGGATCCCGCCGGCGATCCGCGACCGGATCTTCGACCCCTTCTTCACGACGCGGCCCGACGGTACGGGCCTCGGCCTTTCCAACTGCCACCGGATCGTGGAGGCCCACGTGGGCTCGATCCACATCGAGGACGGCCCCGCGGGGGGCACGAGGGTCCATGTCCTTCTGCCCGCGTCGCGGGGAGCCGGGGGGGAGTGATGCACACCGTTCTGATCACGGACGACAACGAGCTGATCCGGGAGACCCTCGAGAAGGCCCTCGTCGGCGAAGGGTACCGCGTGAGGCTCGCAAAGGACGGACGGGAGTGCCTGGAGGCCGCGCGGCTCGGGGACGTCGACCTCATCCTGCTGGACATGCGGCTGCCCGACATCAACGGCATCGACGTGCTGCAGCGCCTGCGGCAGGACCAGACGGACAGCGTTGTGCTCATGATGACCGCCTACGGCGACGTGGAGTCCACGAAGAGGGCCCTCGAGCTCGGGGCCTTCGATTTCATCCGCAAGCCCGTGACGCCCAAGGCGCTGGCCTCCATCATCAAGATGGCCATGGAGATCCGTTCCCTGCGGCAGGAGATCCAGCAGACCATCTACCGCAACAAGGAGCGCTACGGCTACCACAACATCATCGGACGAAGCACGGCCCTGCAGAAGGTCCTCGAGATGACGACCCGGGCCGCCAACAACGACGCCTCGACCATCCTCATCGAGGGGGCCAGCGGGACGGGCAAGAGCCTCATCGCCAAGTGCCTGCACTACAACAGCCTTCGGGCCCACCAGCCCTTCGTCGAGATCAACTGCGCCTCGATCCCCGCCACCCTGCTGGAGAGCGAGCTCTTCGGCCACGAGGCCGGCGCGTTCACCGACGCCAAAAAGCTCAAGAAGGGGCTCGTCGAGCTGGCCCAGGGCGGCACCCTCTTCCTCGACGAGATCGGGGAAATGCAGCCCGGCCTGCAGGCCAAGATGCTCCAGGTGATCGAGGAGAAGTGCTTCCGGCGGATCGGGGGGATGAAGAAGATCGTCGCCGACACCCGTATCGTCGCGGCGACGAACAAGGATCTCAAGAAGGCCCTCGACGAAGGCTCCTTCCGACAGGATCTCTACTACCGCCTCAACGTGATCAACATCGTCCTGCCCCCCCTGAAGGATCGCACGGAGGACATCCTCCCCCTGGTCGAGCACTTCATCGGGGTCTATGGCCGGGAGTTCAACAAGCCCCCCAAGCGCGTCTCCGACGGGGCGCGCCTCATCCTGGAGCGCTACGCCTGGCCCGGCAACGTGCGCGAGCTGTCCAACACGGTGGAGCGGATCATGATCCTCGAGGACGGCGAGTGGCTGCTGCCCGGGCATCTTCCCCCGGCGATGACAGGGGGAACCCCGGCGGCGGGGCCGCCGCCTTCCCCGGGGGAGGCCGCTCCGGCCCCCACCGCGGGCGATTTCAACCTGCGGAAACTGACGGAAGCCTTCCAGGCGAAAACCATCACGGCCGTGCTGGAGAAGACCGGGGGCAATCGCACGGAGGCCGCGAAACTTCTCGGCCTGTCGCGTGTGGGGCTCTACCACCAGATGAAGAAGCTGGGCCTCCTCCAGAAAGAAGAGTGTTAAGCAGGCCGAACAGGCTGTTAAGTTTCTTTAACGTGTAGTCGTGATCCCTCGTTCCATCGGTCATTCACTTCAACGGTTTCCATCGTTGCGTAAATCCGGGTGTCGACGGGCGAAACCCGTCCCAAGGTGCCGATATCCAAACGCTTCCGGCTCGCGAAGCGAGCGGGGCGCCGCCTGCGCCTCTCACGAGTTCGAGGCGGTTCGAGCCGTCCGCCCCCCTGGCACCGCCCTTGCTCTTGATCCGGTCGTTATTGCGCGCAGGTGTTCGCTCGTGCGGGGAGATTCGCTGGGGCGACCCGCACGAGCGACGGAAATTCGAGCAGAGCGCACTTTCTGCCGGAGGCAAACAGGTCATGATAAAGGTCCTGGGAATCCACTCGAGCCCGATCAAGAACGGAAACACGGCCTGGCTCCTCGACTATGCCCTCAAGGAGGCCGAGAGAGACGGGGATGTCGCGACGGAATCCGTGGCACTCGCCGGCCTGGCCATCGCGGACTGCCGGCACTGCAACTGGTGCATGGCGAAACAGACGCCTGAGAAGCTCTGCTCGATTGCGGATGACGCCTCGCCGATTCTGGAAAAAATACGCGACTGCGACGTCCTCATCCTAGCCTCGCCGGTTTACTTTTCCCGGCTCTCCGGGACGATGGCCTGCCTGATCGACCGGACGCGCTGCTTCACCTTCGGCACGTGCGGGCACCCTGCCCTCAAGGGGAAGATCGGTGTGGCCCTGGCCGTCGGCTGGTGCCGCAACCTCGGCATGGAAACGACGCTCGCCAGCCTCCACGGGGCCTTCCTCGTTCACGAAATGCGCACATTTTCCTGTCATGCCGCGGGGGCCCTTTACGGCGTGGGCGCCGTCTCGGGGCAGAGGGACGAGACCTTTGCCTACAGGCGGGACAAGCTCGGCGTTAAAGAGGATCGGGAGGGTCTCCACGCGACGGGCCTTTTCGTCCGTGAGGCGATCCGGACGGCGAAGGGCCGTCTGCCATGAGTCGCACCGCATCCCGAGGGGAGGGAATCGCATGGATTTCAGGCTGACCGAGGAACAGGAACTCATCCGAAAGAACATCCGTGAGTTCGCCGAAAAGCACATCGAACCCATCGCCGCCGAGATCGACGAGAACAGCCGCCACCCGGCCGAGCTGTTCCGGAAGCTCGGCGAGGGGGGCTGGATGGGGATTCCCCTGCCCGCGGAATACGGCGGCGCCGGCGCCGATTTCGTGACCCACACCCTCGTCGTGGAGGAGGTCGCCCGGGCCTGCTCCTCGACGGGGTTCACCGTGTCGTTTCACGCCGGCATCATCGGCACGACGCTGGCCGCGAACGGCACACCGGAGCAGAAGAAAAAATACCTGGTCCCCCTGGCCGGGGGCGATCACATGGGGGCCTTCATGCTGACGGAGCCCCAGGCCGGCACCGACGTCATGGCCGTCACGACGACCGCCGCGCGCGACGGGGATGCCTACGTGATCGACGGGACGAAGACCTTCGTCTCCAACGGACCGCTTGCCGACACGTACATCCTGTTCTGCTGGACGGACCGCTCGGCGGGGCGCAAGGGCATGAGCGCCTTCATCGTCCCGAAAGAAACGCCGGGGCTTCTGCCGGGCAAGCATTTCGACAAGATGGGGATGCGCTCGTCCCAGACCTCCGAAGTCGTGTTCCGGAAGTGCCGCGTTCCCGCGGAAAACCTGTTGGGGAAGGAGGGCGCGGGCCTCCCCATGGCCATGACGGGCTTCGACCACGGGCGCATCGGGATCGCCGCCCAGGCCGTCGGCATTCTCCAGGCGGCCCTGGACGAATCCGTCCGGTACGCGAAGGAGAGGGTCCAGTTCGGAAACCCCATCGCGCGCCACCAGGCGGTGGCCTGGATGATCGCCGACATGGCCACGGACCTCGCTGCCGCGCGGCTCCTGGCCCGGCACGCCGCCTCGCTGAAGGACCGGGGAGCGCCTTTCGGCCGGGAGGCCGCGATGGCCAAGCTCTTCGCGACGGAGAAGGCCATGCATCACACCGTCAAGGCGGTGCAGATCCACGGCGGCTACGGCTACATCAAGGGTGCGAAGGTGGAGCGGCTCATGCGCGACGCCAAGATCGCCGAGATCTACGAGGGCACCTCCGAGGCCCAGCGGATGGTCATCTCGGCAAGCGTGCTGCGATAAGGAAAGGCTGCAGGCCACAGACCTCTTTCTCGTTTCCCCTCCCTCGACGGGAGGGGATAAAGGGGAGGGTGACGGACCTGTCGTCCCCCCCACCCCGGCCCTCTCTCGCGAGGGGCGAGGGTAGAGGGCTGTAAAGCCATAATGGAAGCGCCAGGCATTTCCCCTGGACCCTGTGTTTCAAGGAGGTTGAGATGATCCGATCCTTTGCCGACATGGACAGGCTGGCGTCGCAGAAGGGGCCGAAGCGGCTCGTGGTGCTGGCGCCCGAGGACGAGGAGTTCATGCTGGCCGTTCGGGACAGCGCCGCGAAGGGGTACACCCGGCCGGTGCTCATCGGCGACCGCGAGAAGATGGAGCGGCTGGCCGACCAGGTGCAGTACGACATCGGCTCGACGGAGAAGATCTACGAGAAGAGCCGCCAGGCCATCGCCGATCTCGGCATCAACATGCTCTTCTCCGGCGAGGTGGACATCGCCGGCAAGGGGCAGATCCCGACGGCGTACATCTACCGTGCCATCATCCGCGAGGAGTCGAAGGCCGGCAAGGGGAAGGTCGTCAGCGTCATCTCGCTGTGGGACATCGAGGGCCTGGAGCACCTGACCTGCTTCACCGACACGGGCGTGAACATCACCCCCGACTACCGGGCCAAGGCCGAGATCGTGCGCAACGCCGTCTTTCTCTTCCACCTGCTGGGCTATCCGCAACCGAAAATCTGCGTGCTCTCCGGCAAGCGCGAGATCAACGGCGACATCCCCTCGTACCAGGACTGCCTGGCGCTCAAGAAGGCCGCCGCCTCGGGCGAGCTGGGCGCCTGCGAGGTGATGGAGGCCGCGTCGTTTCTCGACATCTTCTCCCCCGGGAGGAAGGCCTTCCGCCGCGGCGACATCGACATCGGGAAGGCGGACTTCCCCCACATCATGCTCGTCCCGAACCTCGCCACGGGAAACATCCTCGTGAAACTCGACTTCGCTCTGAAGAACGTCCGGCGGCGCTCCCTCGTCATGAGCTCCCGGGGCCCCGTCATCATCCCCTCGCGATCCGACTTCCGCGATTCGATCCTCGGCGAGATCGCCGCCGGGGTCACCGTGGCCGAGCAGATCAAGGGAGGTGCCGCATCATGATGACGAATTTCGATCAGATCCGAAAAGAGGCGAAGGCAAAGGGCGCAAAGCGGCTCGTCGTCGCGCCGGTCACGGCCGCAACGGATCTCTCTACCCTCTCCGCCGCCATGGCGGACGGCCTCGTCTTCCCCATTCTCGTCGGGGACGGCAAGGCCGCCTCGTCATGGCTCGGCCGGGAGAAGATCCCGGCGGCTCACCTCGAGGTTATCGACGAGCCCGACGGGGGGAAGGCCCTTGCTTTGGCGATTGACATGGTGAAGAAAGGGGCGGCGGAGATCCTCATGCGGGGAGACATGGCCCCGGGCCCATTCCTCGGGACCGTGCTGGACAGGGAGAAGGGCCTGCTGAAGGAGAGGGTGGCAAGCGTCGTCTCCGTCTTCGACCCGTCGGCGGTCAACCAGGTGACCATGGCGACGGACACCTACGTGAACAGCTTCCCCACCATCGCCGAGAAGGTGACGATCACGGAGAACGTCATCAAACTCGCCGGCGTGCTGGGCTTTGCCTCGCCGAAGATCGCGGCCCTGTCGGCCATCGAGCAGGTCAACCCCGCCATCCCCTCCACGATGGACGCGGCCATCCTCTCGAAGATGGCCGAGCGCAGGCAGTTCGGCGACGTCACCCTCGAGGGGCCGCTCGACATCGACTGCGCCGTGAGCCGAAGGGCCGCCGACCGGAAGGGCGTCCATAGCGCCGTCACGGGGCGGGGCGACATCTACCTCATGCCCAACGTCGAGGCGGCCTACCTGATGGCCCAGTTGACCGTCTTCATCGGGAAGACGCCGATGGCCTGCGCCCTCATGGGAGTGAGCCGTCCCGTCGTGCTGAATCTGCCCTTCGTGCCGGTCGAGAACCGCGCGACGGAAATCGATCTTGCCGTCCTTCTCTGCGGGAGGTTGTAGACCATGGAAAAGACGCGACACATCCTTGCCGTCAACGTGGGCTCCACGTCCACCAAGGTCGCCTTCTACCGAAACACGGAGCGGCTCGTGCAGGAAAGCCTCGCCTACGGAGCCGCCGAGCTTGCCGGGTTCAAGGACCTCCGGGAGCAGCTCCCCCTGCGCGAGGCCGGACTGCGGTCGTTCATCGAGAAGAACCGCATCGACATGGGACAGGTCGACCTCGTCATCAGCCGCGGCGGGCTGGGGCGCCCAGCGCCGGCGGGCGCCTACGCCATCGACGAGGCCATGTGCGAGGATCTCATGGAGGGCCGGTACGGGAAGCACCCCTCGGCCCTGGGGCCGTCGATGGCCATGGGGCTTGCGCGGCAGCACGGCATGCCCGCCGTCGTGATCGACCCGCCGAGCACCGACGAGTTCGCGCCCCTGGCGCGCGTGTCGGGTCTACCCGAGATCGAGCGCAAGAGCGCCTTCCACGCCCTCAACCAGAAGGCCGCGGCGCGCAGGGCGGCCGCTGCGCTGAAGAAGCGCTACGAGGAGGTCAACCTCGTCGTCGCCCACCTGGGCGGCGGGATCACCATCGGGGCCCACAACCGGGGGCAGGTGATCGACTGCACGCACGGGCTGACCGAGGGGCCCTTCTCGCCCGAGCGCGCGGGGGCCCTGCCGACGCAGGACCTGCTCGACCTGGCTGGCCGCGTGAGCCCGAAGGATCTGTCGAAGAAGCTCGTGGGCCAAGGGGGCCTTGCGGCCTACCTCGGGACGAACGACGCCGTCAAGGTCGAGGCGGCCGTGAAACAGGGCGACGCGAAGGCCGAGGTGATCTACCGGGCCATGGCCTACCAGGTCGCCAAGGACATCGGCGCCATGGCGGCCGTCCTCTCGGGAGATGTCGACGGGGTCGTTCTGACCGGGGGGCTGGCCCACTCGGGGATGCTCACGGGGTGGGTGGAACAGCGCGTGAAGTTCATCGCGCCCGTGATCATCTTTCCCGGCGAGGACGAGATGGAGGCCATGGCCGAGGGTGCCCTGCGCATCCTGCGCGGCGAGGAGACGCCGCGGCCGTACCGGCCCTGAGGCGCGGGGGCGGCGCGACCCGGCAGCCTCAGCCCTGCTTGACCAGGACGATGCCGATCACCGTCAGCACGATCCCCAGGATCCGCTGGGGGGTCGCCGCCTCGCCGAGGACGAGGATCCCGAGGGCGGCCGTCAGGATCGGGTAGGATGCCGTGATGGGGACCACCTGGGAGATCATCCCGCTGCGCAGCACGTAGAAGTATGTCCACATGGCCAGGAGGCCCGCCATGATCCCCGTGGCGGCAAAGATGGCGTAGTTTTTCACCGAGACCCTGGCCAGCTCCGGGAAACGTCCCGTTGCCAGCAGATAGACGGCCAGCACGGCGACCACGGCTGTGCTGCGGATGAAGACGCCGATGGCGGGGTCGATCTCCCTCAGTCCGATCTTTTCCAGGAGGGGTGTCGTGCCCCAGAGGATCATCGTGACGACGAGAAGACCGATGTTCACAAGCTCGGCGTGGGTCATGTGCTGTTCTCCTTGACGGGGATCTGCTTCATCCATAGCCCGTTTCTCCGGCCCCGGCAAGAGGGGACCTCCGACAGGCTCAGACCCGATGGCTCCCCGACGATGCAGATGAGGGTTTAACAAACGCCGCCATTGTGCTACACCTTCGTCACGCAATTCATCCCGCGGCCAGAATACCAGACTTCGTCCTGGCTCTCAGGGGAAAAACAGGGATATAAAATCCTCCCCGACCCTCCTTTTACAAAGGAGGGTGTTTAGATCTTCCCCCTTTGACCGGGGGCGCATCCCGTGAGGGTGCGCAACCATGTCCGGTTCTTTCCTTACCGGGCCGCCCCGCGAAGCGGATCAGGGAGGCCAAAAGGGGGATTGAGGGGATTTTCCCCTCCGTGAATCGGCGATGTTCATTAGGAGCAGGGAACGAACCGCCATGGCAAATAAGATCATCGCCATCGTCGGCAGCTACCGCAAGGGAGGCATCATCGAGCGGGCCGTGGAGGCCATCCTGCAGGCCGCCGCCGAGAAAGGGGCCGAGACGGAAACGATCCGCCTCATGGACCACCCCCTCGAGTTCTGCCTGAACTGCCGCAAGTGCACCCAGCAGGAAGGGCCGCAGAGGGGGGCCTGCGTCCACCGCGACGGGATGGGCGACATTCTCGACCGTATCGAGGCGTCCCACGGCATCGTGCTGGCCTCGCCCGTGAACTTCTTCGGCGTCACGGCGGTGATGCAGCGCTTCATCGAGCGGCTCGTGGGATACGCCTTCTGGCCCTGGGGGAAGCCGGGGCCCGCCCTCCGGGTGAAGGACCGGGGCCTCCGGGCCGTGCTCGTCACCTCGAGCGCCATGCCCGCCGCCCTGGGGCGGGTGTTCACCCGGTCGCTCTCCAGCCTCAAGCGGGCCGCGCAGACCCTGGGCGCGAAAAGGTTGCGTACGCTGTTTGTCGGCACCGCCGCTCTGCACGAGAGACAGGAGCTGACACAGGCGATTCTCGAGAAGGCGCGAAAGCTCGGACACGAACTGGCGCGCTGACAAACCGACCCGGAGCCATTGCATTGATCGACCGAATCCTGCCCGACCTCTACCGCATCACGCTGCCCATGCCCTTCCGCCTCCGCCACGTGCACGCCTACGCCCTGCTGCACGACGGCAGGGTGGCCCTCTTCGACACGGGCATGAACATCCCCGATACCTACCGGGTGCTCGACGAGGCGCTGGCGACCCTGGGGAAGACGACGAGGGACATCGACCGCATCTTCCTGACCCATTTCCACGCCGATCACTGCGGGACCGCGGGGAAGCTCCAGGAGCTCTCGGGGGCCGCGGTCCACCTGTCCGCTTCCGACGAGACGCGCCTGCAGCACAACAACCGACACGACGAGCTGGTCGAGCGGGCCCGCGGCTTCTACCTTCCCCAGGGACTGCCGGAGAAGGCCATGGACAACCTGGTGAAGCTGATGGCCGTCTTCCGCAAGGCCACGGTCCCCTTCCGGGTGGACCGCCGGCTCGCGCCCGGCGACTCGTTTTCGCTGGGCGGGCGAACGATCGAGGTCATCGCCGCCCCGGGCCACACGGCCGGGCAGATGTGCTTCTATTTCCCCGGCGAAGGGATCCTGCTGGCGGGCGATCACATCCTGCCCGACATCACCCCCAACCTCAGCCCGGACATCTTCCGGCTCGAGTACCGGCCGCTGAGCAGCTTCCTCGAATCCCTCGGCGCCATCCGCGACCTGCCCGTCCGGACGGTATACCCCGCCCACGGCGATCCCTACCCCGACCTGGCGAAGCGCGTCGACGAGATCCGCGAGCACCACGCCGAGCGCACGCAACTCATCGTCGAGGCCCTCCGGGGGAAGGAGAAGACGGCCTTCGAGGTCTCCGGCGACATCTTCGGGACGGACCTGCCCGAATTCGACCAGTTCCTCGCCCTCAATGAGACCTACGTGCACATCGTGGAGCTCGCAGACCGGGGCGCCGTCCGGTCCGCCGAACGCGACGGGCGGGTCCGGTACCGTGCGGCATGATCCGCCTCGTCGTTACGCGTTGATCGGGCACCGCAATCGTGCTAAGGTGATCCGCCTTTCTGACTAAATCCATCCACAGGAGGAGAGAGATGCGAACGGCCCTGATCCTGTTTCTTGCCGCCCTGCTGGCCGGCTGCGGCGCCGCCACGAACGTCCAGGTCATGAAGCCCGTCAACGGCGAGATCCAATCCTTTCTAACGCCCGAGCTGCTGAAGAGCCGCTGCTACAATTTCATGTCGGCGGGTCGGGAGGGGGAGATGATCGCCAAGAAATCGAACGTCCTCCTCAACGAGTGCAACCTGACGGCGAAGGACGCCGTCAACCGGGTGACCTACCTGACCTACACGACCAAGGATGCCTATGTAGCCGAGAGCGGAGAGAACCAGGTCATCTCGAAGCGGGTTATGGGAAACAAGGACATCGAGATCGAATCGAGGCTGTTCTATGAAAAGGAAGGGGGCGTCCGGGGGATCCAGGTGCTGATCAACGACTTTGTCGACAAGAATTACGTCAAGGGCTACGAGCCCGAATGGGTCGTGCGGGCTCTCTACCGGGAAGTGAAGCTGCAGGACGGAAAGATCGTCGTCGTCCGGGACGGGATGACGCGTGATGAATTCATGAAAGAGGACGAGATCGAGCATTACAAGAAGCTCAACCGGATGCTGAAATAGAAGACGCAATCCCCCGAAATCCGATTCCTGTCAATAAAAACGGCAGGGCCCGCGGCGGCCCTGCCTTTCCTGTATTCAGGCCTTCCTGCTTACTCCGACTCTTTCTTCTCGGTCTTTTTTGAGCCGTCCTTCGTGACCGGGTTCTGGAGCGAGTAGCCCGACTCCTTCGCCTTGTAGCCGCCGTAGGCGCCGGCCCCCGCCGCCGCAGCGTACCAACAGCCCGAGAGGGCGGGGAAGACAAAGAGCAGCACGGCGCAGGCAGCGAGCTTTCTGACGGTCATGGAACACCTCCCGGTGCTGGAGTCGGCCCCGGGTGAATGATCCCCGGCGGCCCATGTTCTATATCGCGCTCTGCGACCCCGAACTTTAACTCCGGGATGCCGCAACCCTATTTGCCCCGGCTCTCCAACTGCTTGGACGTGTGCCGCTTCCAGGCGTCGGCATGCGCCCTGTATTCGGGCCATGTCTGGAGTGCCATGACGACGGCGACGAGGAGGCCGAGCCCCGCGGCGAGCTTTTTCCTTCCCGACGGCGCGGCAACGGCGACAACGGCCGAGATCAGTCCCGCCAGCACGAGAAAGAAGAGCCGACCGTCCGGGGAGAGGATGATCAGGCCCGGTGTGAGGCACAGGACGGCCAGGGCGAGCAGGGTCGTCGAGGAGGAATCCTTCAGCTTCGGGGTCTTCATGTCCTGTCTCCTGGGATGCAGATCTTTTTGTCCATGTTCTTTTGTGCAAATTTCGTTCTCGGTTGCTGTCCCCTGCGCAAAAAAAGGCGGCACCGTTGACGGCGCCGCCCTGCAAGGTGTTTTCGTGTGGCCCGGTTCCTATTTTACCTCCTCGATCTTCACCACGTTCTCGTACATGGAGAGGATCGGGATCCGCCAGCCGTACTTCCAGATCTTGACCTTTTTCCCCTTCAGACGGATGGCCTCGTTCTGGATGGTCCCCGAGTCGAACTTGAACCGGTAATTCGCGTCGGAGTTCACCAGGGGCTTGTACTCGGTGGCGATCATGAACTTGCCGTCCACCATGGTCATCTGCGCGTCGGTGATCGTCGTGACGACCGTGTCCGAGACGAAGTAGCTGTAAAGCGGAACGAGGATGACGACGAGGACCGTGGCCACGATGCCCTTGAACTTCGCGCTCTTGAAAAACTCGATCATGCTCCGACTCCTGTCAGGCGGGCTGCGACTCCGCGACCGCCAGCCTCACCATTTTATCCCCCTGCCGGATCGCGTTGACCACGTCCATCCCCTCGACGACCTTGCCGAACACGGTGTGCCTGCCGTCGAGGTGGGGCTGGGGCGAGTGGGTGATGAAGAACTGGCTGCCGTTGGTGTTGGGGCCCGCATTGGCCATGGAGATGAACCCCGTGCCGTGCTTCAGGGGGTTGCCCTTGCACTCGTCCTCGAAGGAGTAGCCAGGGCCGCCCCGGCCCGTGCCCGTGGGGTCTCCGCCCTGGATGACGAAATTGTCGATCACGCGGTGGAACACGACGTCGTCGTAGAAGCCCTCCCGGGCCAGGAAGACAAAGTTGTTGACCGTCTTGGGGGCGTGCTGGGGGTAAAGCTCGAGGACGATCGCGCCTTTTGTCGTCTCCAGGGTCACCCGGTAGTTCTTGCCCGCGTCGATCTGCATCGCCGGCGCGGTCCTCCACTGCTTTGCTGCCATGGGTTCGCTCTCCTTTCCGGTTCCCGTGCGGCGGGAAAGACATGTCCTGTTGCTAACAGAGCCCGCCGGACAAGTCAAGCGGGGTCCGTTTCGCGGGGGGTGAAAAAAAAGTTGCACGCCGCGTAAAAGGGGGGCATAAAAACCCGATGCTTTTACGCGACATCTCCTTCGTCCTCGTCACGACCGTCGCCGTCTACGCGTCGGTCTACGCCCCTCAGCCCATCCTGCCCCTGCTGGCCGGGGAGTTCGGCCAGACGACCTCCGGCGGAGCGCTGCTCATGACGGCCGTGCTGCTGCCCCTGAGCTTTGCCCCCCTGTTCTACGGCCTGCTGCTGGAATCGCAGCCCGCCAAGAGGATGCTCCTGGTCACGATCGGGCTTTTGGCGCTGCTGCAGGCCGCCTTCGGGGCCGCCGAGTCCTACGGCCTGCTTCTGACCGTGCGCCTCTTCCAGGGGGCCTGCGTGCCTGCGATCCTTGCCGCCATCACCTCGTACCTCGCCTACACGGTGGACCGGGAGCATATCCAGCGGGCCATGACCTACTTCGTGGCGGCCAACATCCTGGGCGGGTTCGCGGGACGTGTCCTCTCGGGCTGGGTGGCGACAAACGCGGGCTGGCGCACCACCTTCTTCCTGCTCGCCCTCGCGCTGGCCGGATGTTTTGTCGCCGTCACGAGGATGAGGGCCGACTCGCGGCTGTCCATGGCGCCCGTCCGCCTCTCGGCCATCGTGCCGATCCTGCGGAACGGGAACATTTCGAGGCTTTACGCCGTTGCGTTCGCGATCTTCTTCGCCTTCATGGCACTGCTCACCTTTCTGCCCTTCCGGCTCAAGGAGATCGACCCCTCCTACTCGGCCTTCCTGATCTCGATGGTGTACTCGGGGTTCCTCATGGGCATGGTGATGTCGGCGGGGGCCACCCGGATCATCCGGTATGCCGGCGGCGAGAAGCGGGCCATGACGATCGGGCTTGTCGTGTACGCCGCCGCCATGCTGGCCGCCAACGTCCCCAGCGGCCCCGGCATCTTCGCCATCATGTTCGTCATGTGCGGGGGGATGTTCTTCGTCCACGCCGTCGCCATGGGGACGATGAACAAGCTCGCCGAGGAGAACCGGGCCGTCGCCAACGGCCTCTACATCTCCATCTACTACACCGGTGCGGCGCTCGGTTCCTATGTGCCGGGGCTGATCTACCAGGGTGCAGGCTGGGCGGCCTTCACGCTTACCCTGACGGCGGCCATCGCCGTCGCCATCGCGATCACCCGGGGCCTCCGGATGCCGGCCGGTCAGGGCGGGCGTCCTTACTGATAGATTTTCCCGTGCACCTTGAGGCGCGTGAGATAGATGATCTCGCAGGCGCCGTCGCCGCGGTCCTCGGTCGTCATCGAAGAGTTCCACCAGTAGTTCTGGGTCTTCTTCGTTGCGGCCACGTCCACGAGGTGCCCTGCCAGTTCCACCGCGTCGCCCTCCTTGAGACCCTGGACGGCTTTCTCGAGGTTCGGGGTGGCAGGGATCAGGTGGTTGTTCGAGCTGTGCCCGGCGATGAAATCGTTGGAGTAGCCGAAATCCTCCCCCGCGCGCCAGAAGTACCACCGGTTGCCCTGGGACCACTTGAGCCGCCGGTACGTCCCGTTCTCGGCGATCTTTCCCCAGCACAGGGCCACGTCGGCCGGCGAGATGAGCGAGTTCCAGCCCGAGTAGTAGTTTTCGCGGCCGACCACGATCCCGCGTACGGTATAGCCGGCCTTCCGCGTGATCGTGATGTCGTAGCCGTCCCTGGACAACCGGACGATTTCCGGGTTCTGCTTTTCCAGGCCGGGCGGCTGGAGCACATCGATGGGCGAGCCGTCCCGCCCCGAGGGGCTGGGCCCGCAGGAAAAGACGAGAACGATGGCGAGGCACAAGGCAAGGATGTGACAACGCGGCATTTCCCGCTCCTTCGCGACAGTCGCCCGCGACCGGCAGGCGATATCTGCCGGGCTTGCAACTATCGCACCGGGAGGGAGCACGCCTTGTTCCCGCAGCCCGTTCCCCGATCGGGCATGACATCGGTCGCCCCCGGCAGGCACCGCGAGCGGGGAAAGGGAACCCGCCGGGCAACGCCGTCCATCGAGATCGAGGAAAGCCGGAGACCTGAAGCTTTTTCCCTTCACCGCCTGTTTCCCACAGCTCGAGGGGTGTAAGCGAGTTCTTCCCGTGCCCCTGTAGGGAATACCCTCCGCTTTTATTCTTTTCCGGGACATCCCCCTCGCCTGCAATAATCTATAAAATCATTTAATATCAATGTGTTGTGTTCTTTCTTGTATTCCTGGTACATCCGTTGCTCAGGATACATGTCCGGGTCATGGGTCGTGCCGCGGATCCCGTACCTCTCGCATCGAAGGCATCCATGAAAAATCATTTAAAAAATAAAAGGTTAAAACTCTTTTCCGTTTTTCTTTCCCTGCCGATCGTGCTTGTCGTCATGGCCGGCCTGCTCCTTCCCCCCCTTGCCGTGACGGCGCACTCAGCGACGGTGACCCTTGCCTGGGACCCGAATCCGGAGCCGACCGTGGCGGGGTATCGGTTGCATTACGGGACATTGTCGGGTGCCTACACGAACACTGTGGACGTGGCGGTCTCGACGCGAGCGACCATCTCGGCTCTCCTTGAGGGGGTCACGTATTACATGGCCGTCACTGCCTACGACGCGTCGGGGAATCAAAGCGGCTATTCCGACGAGATCGTCTACACGGTGCCGAAGGCAGTAGGGACCGAGCCCTCCACGGGCTCTTCGGGCGGTGGCGGCGGTGGGGGATGCTTCATCGCAACGGCCGCGTTCGGAAGCGCCATGGCCCCCGAGGTCGAGCGGCTGAGGGGATTCAGGGATTCCTGCCTCCTGACGAACGGCCCCGGCAGGGCCTTTGTGGATTTCTACTATCGGGTGTCGCCCCCGGTCGCGGATTTCATCAGCGAAAGCGAAGAACTCAGACAGATCGCCCGGGGCATGCTGTGGCCCCTGGTCCTTGCCGTGAAAAACCCGACGGCCGCCGTGGCGGTCATCGTGACGGCCCTGTCGCTGGGGATCCTGTGCGGCATCGGCCGCGGGAGAAGGCGCCGGCCCGAGAGGCGAACCGCATTGCCCGCCGCGCGCCGCAGCCTCCTCTTCCGCAAGGAGGCCTGACGGGAAGGAGCCCGCGCGCCGTCCAGAACGCAGGCCCCAAAGTCCCATCGAACGTGAAAAGGGCACGCCCCGCGGCGTGCCCTTTTTTTGTCCATCTTACGTGAAGAGCCCGGTCGATCTTCCGGGGACGCCTACGAGCCGCGGTTTCCTCCTCCGTCCAGACTGCCGGGCGTTCGCCTTTCGCAGGACGCGATGAACCGCTCGAGCGCCCTCGGCCGGCTGGCAAGATGCAGGTGGGCGTAGCTTGCCAGGATGTTCCCCCTCTGGAAACCCTCCTCGACGGGGGCCTCGACGCGGGGTTTGTGCATACAGTAGACGGCCCGCCATCCGTCGACGCCGGCGGGGTTCGCCGTGAGCGTCGAGTGGTGGAACTCGTGGCCCCGAACGCTTTCCCCGGCATGTCCCCAGAGGGCATCCTCCTTCAGGGTCACGTCCACGTACGCAAGAGCCTGCAGGCCGCGATGCATCTTTACCGTCGCCGGCAGAATCCCCGCCATAGCGTGCCGCGTGCCGTCGACCGTCTCCATTTCCCGGCAGAGGTACATAAGCCCGCCGCACTCGGCATAGACGGGGCGGCCGGAAGCCGCAAAGTCGCGTAACGAGGCCGGCATGAGGCCGTTTGCCGAAAGCGCCGCGGCCGCCTCCTCGGGATAGCCGCCGCCCAGGTAGAGGGCGTCGAGGCCCTCCGGCAGGGTCCCGTCGGCGACGGGCGAGAAACGAACCAGCGTGCATCCCCCGTCTTCCAGTTCGTCGAGAACGTCCCGGTAATAGAAGTGAAAGGCCGCGTCATGGGCGACACCGAGGCGAACCCGGCCCGTCAGCCCTCTGCACTCCGGCGCCTCGACATAGAGAAAGGGCGCGCTGCGGGCCATGTTGACGATCTCACCGGCCGTAGAGTAACGCTCGAAGGCATCGGCCAGCGCCTCCAGGGCCTGCAGCGGAAGGTTGCGAGAATCGGCCGTCACGAGGCCCAGGTGCCTTTCGGGCAGCACCGGCAGCGCCCCCCGGGGGATGGCGGCCACCATGGGCGGCAGGTGCGAGGCCTGGAGCGCCTCGGCCAGCATGATCCCGTGCCGCAGGCTGCCGCAGCGGTTGGCAATAACCCCGGCCACCTTCACCTTGCGCTCGAAGGTGGAGAAGCCCTTCACGACGGCGGCAAGGCTTCTTGCCATGCCGTAGACGTCGGCAACCAGGATCACGGGGGCCCTGAGCCATGCGGCGATTTCGGCCGTGCTCCCCTCGAGGCCGTCGTGGCTCGCCCCGTCGAAGAGGCCCATGACGCCTTCGATGACGGCGATGTCGGCGTCGGCCGTCGTGCGCGCCACCAGCTTCTCCACGTAGTCGCGCCCCATCATCCATCCGTCGAGATTGTAGCAGGGCCTCCCCGAGGCGATGGAGAGGTAGGAGGGATCCAGGAAGTCGGGCCCCACCTTGAAGGTCTGTACCCGTGATCCCCGGCGGCGCAGCGCCGCCACGAGGGCGAGGGTGAGCGACGTCTTCCCCGCACCGCTTTCCGTCCCGCCGATGACAACCCGGGGGCAATCAATCATGATGGCATCTCCGGTCCGAGAAAAAACAGGTTTATCACTTGCGCCTTGCAAGAAAAAAGCCGGTCACAGGATTGCAACCGCCCCCTTGTGGACCAGGGCGAAGATCGTCGCGGACAGGATCGTCATGGCGAACAGCACGGCGTTGGCCTGCCGGATGTGACCGGGTTCCAGCCGCTGCAGGGGGTCCCCCATGAAGGGCTGGGGGTCGAAGGAGCCGCCGCGGAACACCGGCCCTCCCAGCTGGATCCCCAGGGCCCCCGCCATGGCCGCTTCGGGAAGGGCCGCATTGGGGTTTTCCTGGATTGCCCCGTCGCGCCGGCTGACCCGCAGGGCCGCCAGGGGCTTCATGCCGAGAAGCATCGCCGCCAGCGCCATGAACGCAACCGTCACGCGGGCCGGCAGCCAGTTGGCCAGACGGTCGAGCCAGGCGGAAAAGCGCCCGAAGTCGTAATACGGCTCGCTCTTGTGGCCGAAGGCCGAATCGAGAACGTCGATCGCCTTGTAGAGGATGACGCCCAGGGGGCCGAAGAGGAAGGCGCAGATCAGAGGCGCCATGACCCCGTCGACGCCGTGGCGGGCCACGCTTTCGATGGCGGCCCGGGTGGCCTCCTCTCGGTCCATACGGTCCGTGTCGCGACGGACCATCTCCGAGACGCGTTTTCTCGCCAGGGGGAGATTGCCCACCTCGAGGGCGCGGTAGACCTCGGCGGCCTGGTCGGCCAGGGACCGCGTGGAGAGGACCGTGTAGAAAACCCAGATTGAGAGCGCCGTGTACGCCCAGGGGTGCAGAGACGCGGCAAGCCTTAAAAGCCCCCAGGCCGCAAGGCCCGAAAGGGAGATGACCATCACGGCTGCCAGCAGCCCCGCCTCCCGGGGCGACTTGAGCATCCTTCGGATCGAGGGCTCCAGGGCGAGGGCAAACCGCCGCATCATCCTCGCCGGGTGGGGAAACCCGCGGGGATCCCCGAACAGCAGGTCGAGGAACAACGCGATGAGGATCTGGATCTCGAGGCTCATGTCGCGCGTACTATACAGGAAATCGGTTGCACGCCGCAAGCGCGGGGACAGGCCCGGACGGGCAGCCCCGGACGCCGGCTTGACGGGCCGGCGCAAAAGGGCTATAAGTTACAAAAATGTAATTGTCGCGAAGGGGTCCGGGATTCGTCCCGGAGGAACCGTGATTGGTCGGGCCGCCATCTCATCGCGGGATGGCGGCTTTTTTGTCTTTGCAGGGAGCGTGTCATGAGCGAAAGACAGATCTGGATTACCACGTTCGACCTGGAGAGGCTGAGCAGCCTCGTCGAGGGGGTCCGGGCGACGGGCCCGCAGAAGAAGGCCTACCTCGGCCAGCTGGAGAAGGAACTCGAGCGCGCCCGGGTGGTGAACCCCGAGAAAATCCCGGGCGACGTCATCACGATGAACTCGGTCGTCCGCATCCGGGATCTCGAGTCGGGCGAGGAGACGACCTACACGCTTGTGTTCCCTGCCGAGGCCCGCATCGAGGAGAACCGGATCTCCGTCCTCTCGGCGATCGGGACGGCGCTCATCGGATTTCGCGTGGGGGACATCATCGAGTGGAAGGTCCCGTCGGGATTGAAACGGCTCAAGGTCGAAGGGATCCTCTACCAACCGGAGGCCTCCGGCCATTACGATCGCTGACACGGCCCCGCCGATCGGGCCGCAGGGGCCTCAACGCCTGCACGCCGGGGAAAAGGGTGTTCACCGTGACGAAGGACCTCAGCAAGAAGCAACTCGTACAGGAAGTCTCGACGCTGCGCCGGGCCGTGGAACAGCTGGAAAAGGCGGCAGGCGAACTCGCGCAGAGGGAGAGCGTATCCCTGAGGGCGGCCGAGAAGTACCGCATCATTGCCGACAACACCTACGACTGGGAATTCTGGCTCGGCCCGGATGCCCAATTCATCTACTCGTCGCCGTCGTGCGAGAGGATCTCCGGCTATCTCGCGGAGGAGTTCGAGGCGGACCCGACCCTGTTTTACCGGATGATCCACCCCGAGGACCTCGCCCGCGTGTCGGAGCACATGAACCGCAGGAAATTCGAGACCGGGCTTGCCGAGATCGAGTTCCGGATCGTTCGCAGGGACGGGGCCGTTCGATGGGTCGCACTCGCCTTCCAGCCGGTCTATGATGGAGCGTCCCGGTTTCTCGGCACGCGGGGGAGCAACCGCGACGTCACGGAGCGGAAGCTTGCGGAAGCGGAACGCGAGAAACTCATCGGCGAGCTTCGCAGCGCGCTCTCCAAGGTGAAGTTGCTCAGCGGGCTGATCCCGATCTGCGCCTGCTGCAAGAAGATCCGGGACGACAAGGGCTACTGGAACCAGATCGAAACCTACATCCGGGACCACTCGGAGGCCGATTTCAGCCACGGCATCTGCCCCGAGTGCGCGCGGAAGGAATACCCGGAGCTCTTCGCCGAGAAGGCGAAGCGGAAAAAGTAAGAACCGTTCCGAACGGCAGGGCCGGAAACGGCCGCCCCCCATCGCCCCTGCAGGGCCCTCCATCCGCCTCTACTAAGGTCGTTGCGTATTCATTCCGTATCTTGCCCGTATTGTCTTCGGGGGCTCATTCCCGATAGAGAAAGAAGAGAGACGGGGCGTGCGTGCCGCGGAGGCGCCGCTTTCGCCGTCGGGGAGGGAGACGATGACGTATGTGCTGAAGCAGGCGGAGGACGGGGGATGCATCCGACTCGAGTTCGACGGCCGGGTGGCGATCTCGGACCTCGAGCAGAGCCGGAAGGTCCTGAAGGATGTCCTGCGCGGATCCGACGGGACCCGGAGCGTCCTCGTCGACATGCGGAACGCCTCCCTGGAGGTGTCCACCATCGACGTCCACCAGTTCGTTGCGTCGCACCGCAACGAACTGCCCGCGGATCTGCGGATTGCCGTCCTCGTCGATTCGAAGGATTGGTCCGTCGCGATCTTTGCGGAAAACGTGGCCCAAAACCGCAGCACATCCCTGCGGGCGTTCCGGGATGAACCACACGCCCGGGCCTGGCTCGACACGAAGGATTAGCCCGCGCGGGAGACGGGGCAGGCTGCCTGCGCAGGCAGCGCATTTCCGAGAAGCACGGCCGGTGCATCATGGCCCGACCAGGCCGTGAAATCCCCATTTGACATGCACGATCACCATGCCTTAGACTTCGGCCATCAAGATCAAATTCTTGTCGGGCCGGGGATCCTGGCGCCGGTGTGTGCCGACGAATCGACGGGGTGTCCGCAGCGGACGGCGAGGAGGAGTAAAGGAGAGCGAGCCGGATTGCGGAGTCCTCTTCCCCTTTTCCCCGATCCGCGGAGAATGGAAATCAGGAGGTGGCCGTGGAGCCGTTCCTAACCGAGGATTTCCTGCTGCATAGCCCGACGGCGAAAACCCTGTACCATGAATTCGCCGAGGGGATGCCGATCTTCGATTACCACTGTCACCTCCCGGTGGACGAGATCGCTGCGAACAAGAAATTTGCGAATCTCACCGACATCTGGCTTCGGGGCGATCACTACAAGTGGCGGGCCATGCGGGCCAACGGCATCGCCGAGCATCTGATCACCGGGGATGCGGGCGATCCGGATAAATTCAAGTCCTGGGCAGCCACCGTGCCCCGGACGCTTCGCAATCCGCTCTATCACTGGTCCCACCTGGAGCTCAAACGCTACTTCGGGATCTCCGGAAAACTCCTCTGTCCCGAGACCGCCGAAGAGATATACGGCACGTGCTCGGACATGCTCCGTTCGGATGATTTCAGCGCGCGCCGCATCATGCAGCGCATGAACGTGCGCGTGGTGTGCACCACCGATGACCCGGTCGACACGCTGGAACATCATCGAATCCTGAGGGAAGAACAATCCTTTCCTGTGAGTGTTCTGCCCGCCTTTCGTCCCGACAAGGCTCTGGCCATAGACGCGCCCGTGCTGTTCAACCGCTGGGTGGCGCGGCTCGAGGCGGCAACAGACAAGGATATATCGGATTACACGTCTTTTCTGGAGGCCATACGGAAGCGCCACGATTTCTTCCACGAGGCCGGCTGCCGCCTGTCGGACCACGGCATCGAGCATCCTTATGCCGTTGCCTTTGCGGCGAAGGACGCCGCCCGGGCGTTCGACAAGGCGAGGAGGGGGAAGAAGCCGACGCCCGGCGAGTCCCTGAAATACAAGTCCGCGGTGATGATTGAACTCGCCTCGATGAACGCGGAAAAGGGCTGGGTCCAGCAGCTTCACATGGGCGCCCTGCGAAACGTCAACAGCCGGGCCTTGAAGGCCCTCGGCCCGGACACCGGGTACGACACGATCGGCGATTTCGAAATAGCCGGAGCCCTCGCCCGGTTCCTGGACCGTCTCGAGAGCAACGGCCGGCTGGCCAAGACCGTCCTGTACGCGATGAACCCCCGCGACAACGAGGTGTTTGCAACCGCCATCGGCTGTTTCCAGGACGGGGTCATTCCCGGGAAGATGCAGTTCGGGTCGGCCTGGTGGTTCAACGACCAGAAGGACGGCATCGAGAGGCAGATCAACTCCCTTTCCAACATGGGGCTGCTGAGCCGCTTCGTGGGCATGCTCACCGATTCTCGCAGTTTCATGTCCTTTCCGCGACACGAGTACTTCCGGCGGGTGCTGTGCAACCTCATCGGAACCGATGTGGAAAACGGGGAGCTGCCCGATGACATGGAGTTGTTGGGCAGCATGGTCAAGGACATCTGTTTCCGGAATGCCGTGGCGTACTTCGGCGAGGAGTTCGCAAGCCGCCGGGGGACATGACCGGCCGTTTCGGGAAAAGGGCACGGCGTCCGTGCGAACGGGGCGCAGTGCCGTGCGGGGGGGCGTAAGGGTGGACCTTGAAAAGCTGATCCAGTCGCATGATTTCACCGGATGCACCGTGGTCATGACAGGCGGAACCGGCGTGCTGGGCTCCGAGATGGCCAGTGCGCTCGTTCGGACGGGCGCCAATGTGGCCATTCTGGCCCGCAATCCGGCGGGGGCCGGGTCACTGAAAGAGAAACTGGACAAGGGGCCCGGAGCCGCCACCCTGGTGCAGGCAGACATCTTCTCGAAGGAGTCCCTTCTGGGGGCCGCCAGGGAGATCCATGCACGATTCGGCCCTGTCTGCGGCCTGATCAACGCCGCCGGCGGCAACGATCCCGGGGCGACGACCGGTCCGGACAAGCCCTTTTTCGATCTGCCCGAAGAGGCGCTGAGGCAGGTGGTGGATTTGAACCTTCTGGGGACCGTCCTGCCCTGCCAGGTGTTCGGCCGCCTGATGGCGGATCAGGGAGAGGGAGTCATCATCAACATCGCGTCAATGGCCGGCCACCGGCCGCTGACCCGCACGGTTGCCTACAGCGCCGCAAAGGCGGCCGTCGGTAATTTCACGCAGTGGCTGGCCGTTCACATGGCTCAGGAGTACTCCCCGCGGATCCGGGTCAACGCCATCGCGCCCGGCTTCTTCCACACACGGCAGAACCACTTTCTGCTGTATGACGGGAAGACGGGAGATTTGACCCCTCGCGGCCGGGCCATCCTCGATCACACCCCCATGCGCCGGTTCGGCAATCCCGATGATCTTCTGGGCGCTCTTCTCTGGCTGCTCTCCCCCGGGGCGGAATTCGTCACCGGCGCCGTCATCGCCGTGGATGGAGGATTCTCGGCGTTCAGCGGAGTGTAGGCGGTTCCCCGGCATTCCGAAACCCGCACATCGGATGCGGCCTCCGGCCGCAGCCGGTCCCGTCGACGGGCCTTCGATGCCGCCGCGCCGGATTCTGCAAGAAATTGACAAATTTATCGGTTCATGGTATACGAAATCACGTTCCGTAATGCGAAACGATGGACCGGTCGCCATGGCCCTGCCGAGGAAACCAAGCAATCACGTTCAAACGATTGAGCGAGTGTCCCGGATCCTCGACATGGTGGGGCAGAACCCCCAGGGGATCAGCCTGGGCGACATTGCAGCCGGCTTGAGCCTGCCCAAGGGAACGGTGCACCGCATCCTCTCTTCTCTTTCGCATTACGGGTTCGTCCGCCAGAACGGCAAGGCACGGAATTACTTCCTCGGGTTGAAGCTCATGGACCTGGGGACTCGGCTGGCCAACCAGCTCGATCTCCGGAGAACGGCCGAACCGGCTCTGCGAGCCCTGGCGGACAAGATCCGGGAGACCGTTCACCTGGTCCTGCTGGACAACGGCGAAATCGTCTACATCGACAAGATCGAAAATCATCAGGGCTCGAGCGGCCTGAAAATGGCGTCCAGGCTCGGGGCAAGAAATCCCGCCCACTGCTGCGCCGTCGGCAAGGCTCTGCTGTCCCACCTGCCGGCAGAGGCCCTCGAGGAATTCATCCGGGAGAAGGATCTTCTCCCTCGGACGGCGAACACCATCACTGATCCCGATCGTTTCAGAGACCATCTCCGGACGGTGAGAAGCCAGGGCTACGCCATCGACGACGAGGAGAACGAAAGGGGGATTCGCTGCGTCGCGGCTCCCGTGTTGAACGAGAAAGGCATTCCCATTGCCGCCATCAGCATCTCCGGCCCGTCCGTTCGAATCACGAAAAAGCTCATCCAGGACGTGCTCAGGCATGAAGTCATCCGGACCGCATCCGAGATTTCCCATCGATTGGGCTACCGGGAAGGCAGATGAAGTCAAAGCGGGATGAAGTGATCGGGGGGTGCATCCTTTTCCTTTTCGGGGGGATCACGGCGGTCCTTTCGCTGAAGATGCCGATCGGGGATTTCCGCGCTGCGGGCACCGGCCTGTTCCCCTTGATGCTGGGGATCCTGCTCATGGTCCTTTCCGGTCTCTTTATCGCCCAGCGGCTCCAGGACAGGACCGTGCCTGGCGCGATGGACACAGGAGCGCAAGCGCCCGTCTCCGTAAAGCAACTGGCGATGTTCCTGGGAGTCACCGTGTTTGCCGTGGCCGGCTTCACGACGATGGGGTTCCCGCTGATGTCGTTTCTCCTCATGCTTCTCCTGCTCAGAAGTCTCGGTATCAAGGGATGGGCGTTCCTTCTTTCCGTGTCGCTGCTGACGGCTGCGTCCTCGTACGCCCTTTTCGTGTATCTGCTGAAGATCCCGTTGCCAAAGGGCCTGGTCGGCATATAGGAGCACGCGATGCTCGAGTCCCTCCAGCTTCTATTCGAAGGGTTCGCCGTTGCGACAACCACGGTCAACCTGTCGTACTGCCTGGTCGGGGCCATCGTGGGTACGCTGGTCGGCATCCTTCCCGGCCTGGGTCCGATTGCCGGCATCGCCCTCCTCGTGCCGGTCACCTTCGGCTTGAACCCCACGACGGCGCTCATCATGCTTGCCGGCATCTACTACGGGTCCATGTACGGGGGCTCGACGACCTCCATCCTCCTCAACGTCCCCGGAGAAACGGCCTCCGTCATCACCTGCATCGACGGCTACCAGATGGCCCAGAAGGGGAAAGCCGGTGCCGCGCTCGCCCTCTGTGCCATCGGTTCCTTCATTGCCGGCACCCTGGCGATCATGGGCCTGGTATTCCTTGCCCCGCCCCTGGCAGAGGCCGCGCTGGCCTTCGGCCCCGCGGAGTACTTCTCCCTGATGGTCTGCGGGTTCGTCGTCCTGAGCAACGTGACGGGTACCTCGCTGCTGAAATCCCTGATGATGGCCGTCGTCGGGCTGATCATCGGCACCGTCGGTTTGGACCCCGTCACGGGGGACGCCCGATTCGCCTTTGACACGGCGTATCTCCTGGGCGGGATCGAATTCGTGGCGGTGGCGATCGGGCTGTTCGGCATCGGCGAGATCCTGTCGAACGTCGAAAGACCCCAGGAACTGCTGCGCCAGCAGGTCATCGTGCCGCGCCTGAAGGACCTGTACCCCACCTTGCAGGATCTCCGGCGCGCATCCGGCGCCATCCTCAGGGGCGCGGGAATCGGATTTGGCGTCGGACTCGTCCCCGGACCGGCGCCGGTCATCGCCACCTATGCGTCATACCTGGTGGAAAAAAGAACGTCCCGGCATCCCGAGGAGTTCGGAAAGGGAGCCGTCGAGGGAGTTGCGGGCCCCGAAGCCGCAAACAATGCCGCTTGCCAGGCAGCGTTCATCCCCCTCTTCGTCCTGGGCATTCCGTTCGCTCCCCCCACGGCCATTCTCCTGGGAGCCCTTCTGATCCATGGGGTGATGCCCGGACCCATGATGATCTCGGAGCGGCCCGAGGTGTTCTGGGGGGTGATCGCCAGCATGTACATCGGCAATTTCATCCTGCTGCTGCTCAACCTTCCCTTTGTGCCCCTCTTTGCCAATATCCTCCGGATCCCGAAGAGGATCCTCCTTCCCCTCGTCATGCTTTTCTGCATCACCGGGATGTACACCGTGAACAACTCCATCCCCGACATCTGGGTGATGCTGCTGTTCGGCGTGATCGGATACGCGATGCGGAAATGGGCCTACGAAGGCGCCCCACTTCTCCTTGCCCTGGTTCTCGGCCCCAAGCTCGAGGTCGCCTTCCGCCAGGCCCTGATGATTTCCCACGGGGATTTCGGCGTGTTCTTCGACCGGCCCATCTCCCTGACCTTCCTGGTCGCCACGTTTCTCTTCCTCTTTTTCCCGCTTCTGCGCGGCGCAATCCGCAAATGGAGGGCACAGAAAGCACCTCGATGAAACACCGGCAACCGAGAAATAAAAGGGTGTCTGGAACCTTTCAACCATTTGACTGCCGATCCGCCGAGGGTCGAAGGCGGACGGCGGAAAGGAGGGCGATGTGATGCCGAAGAGAATGTTTGTCATGATGGTTGTTGCACTGTTAACCCTGGTGACGGCGGCTCCGGTCCTGGCGGCGTTTCCCGAAAAGGAGGTCCAGATCATCGTCCCCTATGCGGCGGGCGGGGCGACGGATCTCATCTTCCGGGCTCTCGCCGCATCCTCGGAAAAGTACCTGGGCAAGGCTGTGGTGATCGTGAACCGGCCCGGCGGGGGCGGCGCCGTGGGAGCCACGGAGGGCGCTCAGGCCAAGCCGGACGGCTACACGCTTACGGCCGTGATCACGCCGATCACGATCCTGCCCCACCAGGTGAAGACGGCCTTCACCTACAGGGACTTCGCGCCGATCATCAACGTGGTCGACGATCCCTCCATGTTCCTCGTCCGGGCGAACGCCCCGTGGAAGACCACGAAGGAGTTCATCGATTACGCGAAAACGCACCCTGACATGATCACCGTCGGCAATTCCGGAGCAGGCGGCGGCGTCCACCTCGTGGCCCTCGCATTCGAGAGGGCTGCGGGCGTGAAGTTCAACCACATTCCCTTCGCCGGCGGGGGCCCGTCCGTCACGGCCCTCCTGGGGGGGCACATCAACGCCGTTTCGGTATCGCCCCCCGAGGGGATCAACCACGTCCAGGCGGGCAAGCTGAGGATCATCGCACTGTTCGCGGATGAACGGTTCGAGCTGTTCCGGGACGTCCCCACGGTCAAGGAACAGGGGATCGACTTCACCATGGGCATGTGGCGCGGACTCGCGGCGCCCAAGGGAACGCCCGCGGCCGTGATCCGGACGCTGCACGATGCGTTCAAGAAAGGCATGGACGACCCCGTCTTCAAGAAGAACGCCCATGATATGTCCGTGAAACTCTTCTACCTGGGCCCGGAGGCGTTTGCGAAGCGGATGGCCGAGGATGACATCCGCTTCGGCAAGCTGGTGGCGGAGATCAAGAAAAAGTAGATTTGATGGAAAGGAGGGCGGCGATGAAGATTGCAAGAATGATGAGGACAATGATTCCCATTGTCCTGCTGCTGATCGTGTTTGCGTGGGCCGGACCGGCCGAAGCGGCAAAGACGGTGATCCGCCTCGCCAGTCCGTTCAAGACGGGCCACATCCTCTGCGATGCCGGGGACAAGTTCAAGGAAATCGTCGAGAAGGAAAGCGCGGGCCGGATCGAAGTCCAGGTCCAGCCCGGCGTCGGCTCCGAAGAGGAAATCAACGACTGGTGCAGTCAGGGCAAGGTCGAGATGCAGGCCACGGGAGGGCGCCCCCTCGAGGTTTCCGCTCCCCAGTACTTCTTTTTCAACGCCCCGTACGTCATGAAGGACTTCGATCACTTCATGAGGGTCTGGAACGGACCTCTGGGGAAGAAGGCAAAAGACCAGGTGGAGAAGAACGGTAAACAGCTCTACGTAGGGATCGTCTACCGGGGACTCAGGCAGATGACCTCGAAAGTGCCCATTTACACCCCCGCGGAAGTCTACAAGATGAAGCTGCGCCTGCCTACGGTGAAGACCTGGATTGCCGTCTGGAAGGGCCTTGGTGCCGACCCCGTCCCCATCCCCCTGCCGGATCTGTACAAATCGCTCAAGGAAGGCAGGGCGGACGCCTCCGAGGGCGATCTCACCCAGATCTCCTCCTTCAGGCTCAACGAGGTCCAGAGCCACCTCACCATGACGAACCACCTCGTTCAGACAGGCGGGGTCCTGATCAACAGCGGCTTCTTCAGGAAGCTCTCCAAAAAGGATCAGGCCCTCATCCTGAAGGCGGCCAAGGAGGCCTCCGACTGGGCCAGCATGAGGATCAAGACCGGTGAGAACGCGACGCTAGTTGATCTCCAGCGGAAGGGCATGCAGGTGATCATCCCCGATGCAGAGTCGTTCAGGCAGGCGGCCAAGCCCTCCGTCGAGGAGCTGTTCAAGACGGAATGGCCCGTCACGACCTGGGCGGCGGTCCTGGCGCAGTAGACAGGGGCACGCCGATGGCACCGACCGACGAAATCAGGGAAAAGGAAAGAAGAGTGCGGGAATTCCTTCAGGAGCGGGGCCTCGGGGCCCTTCTCCTGAAGCGCCAGGCCAATTTCTCCTGGCTGACCGGGGGCGGCCTCAACCTGGTGGGGATTGCCACCGAGGTGGGGGCCGTCTCCCTTCTCGTAACCGCGGACAGGAAATACGCCATCTCGAACATCATCGAATCCCCGCGGATGATTGACGAGGAGAAATTGGGGTCGCAGGGCTTCACGGTTCTGTCGTTCCCGTGGCACGAGGAGAGGGAAACATCGATCGTCAGGGAAAAGGCCGGAGAGGGCGGCATCGCCTCCGATGTGCCTTTCCCGGGCGCAACGGTGCTGGCCGAGGACATTGCCCGCCTTCGTTACTCCCTCACGGCCGAGGAGCGTACGCGCTACCGATGGCTCGGCGAAAAGGTTTCCCTCGCTCTCGAAAAGACGCTCATTGAGACGAGGCAGGGGGAGAAGGAGTCGGAGGTCGTGGGGCGGCTCTGCAACGCGCTGTGGGCGGACCGGATTGATCCGATCACGCTCATGTCCGCGGCCGACGAGCGCGTCTTCCGGTTCCGACATCCCATCCCCACGGAAAAGACGATCGACCGTTACCTGATGGTCTCCGTCAACGCGAGAAAATGGGGCCTTATCGTCTCGCTCACGCGCTTTGTCCATTTCGGGGAATTACCCCCGGAGCTCAGGAAGAAGTACAGGGACAACGTCATCATCGACTGCGCCTTCATGGCGGCGACCCGCCCGGGCGTCCCCGCCAGCGAGGTGCTGCAGAAAGGGATCGACGCCTACCGGGAAAGAGGCTACCCCGACGAGTGGAAATTCCACCACCAGGGCGGCTCCATCGGCTACACCGGCAGGGACTACCGGGCGAATTTCCAGACGGCGGACGCGGTCCGTGAGAACCAGGCCTTCACGTGGAACCCCTCGCTGACGGGAACGAAATCGGAGGACACGATCCTGGCCACCGCCCGGGGGCCCGAGCCCATCACGAAGCCGATCCTCTACCCCACGATCAAAGCGGAGGCCGGCGGGATCGCCTTCGCCAGGCCCGACATCCTCGTGAAGCCCTGATGCCGGAGCGAAGGACAAACGAAAGGAGTGAAGCATGGATCGAGTGAGAATCGGGATGATCGGCGCGCAGTTCGCGGCCCGCTTCCACATCAGCAGCCTCGCAAAGCTGCGGGGCCTCAAGGCCGACGTCGTCGCCGTGGCCTCGAAAACGGGTCAGAGCGCCGCCGCCTTCGCGAAGGCCTGGAACATCCCCGAGCATACCGGCGATTACCGCCGCCTCCTGGAGCGACGCGACATCGACGTCATCGATCTGTGCGTTCCCACGGACCTGCACGAGCAGTTCTGCATCGAGGCGGCCCGGGCCGGCAAGCACATCATCTGCGAAAAGCCGCTGACGGGGTATTTCGGGAAGGACAGGCCGGAGGCCCTCGTCGGCGACAGCGTCGACAGGGGCGTCATGCTCAGGGAGACGCTGGCCGGCTGCGACCGCGTCCTGAAAGCGGTGAAGGAAAACGGCGTGAAATTCATGTACGCGGAAAACTGGATCTACGCCCCTCCCCTGGCCAAGCTCAAGAGCCTGATCAGGGTCAGCGGGGGGACCATCCTGGACATCCGGGCCGAATCGAGCCATTCCGGCTCCCACGCGATCTACGCCCGGACGTGGAAGACCTCCGGCGGCGGAGCCGTGATGCGACTGGGGGCCCACCCCGTCGGGGGCGTCCTCCACTTGAAGCATTACGAGGGGCATCTCAAGCAGGGCAGGCCGATCCGCGCCCGGTCGGTGACGGCCGAGACGGCGAGGCACAGCCGAATCGAATCGGTCCTCCGGGAGCCGAAGAAGTACCTCGTTTCGGCATGGGAGGATGTGGAGGACTGGGGCGTGATGGTCATCACCTTCGAGGACGGCTCCTCGGCGACGGTCTTTTCGTCGGACGGCGTCCTCGGGGGCGTGCGCAACACCCTCAACGTGTACCTCTCGAACGCCGTCGTCAACGTCAACATGAACCCCCACAACGTGCTGGAGGTGTACGCGCCGGCGCCCGACGTCTTCGCCGACGAGTACATCGCCGAGAAGCTGGAGACCAAGGCGGGCTGGAACTTCCCGAGCCCTGACGAGGACTGGATCCGGGGGTATCCCCAGGAGATGGAGGACTTCGTCGATGCCGTCCTGCACGACCGTGAGCCGGCCTCCGGGTTCGACCTGGCGCGCGACGTCGTGGAAGTGATCTATGCGGCCTATCTCTCGGCCAAGGAGGGACGAAGGGTTGATCTGGGTTCGATCCGCTGACCGGGCTGCATCGGGTCGCGGAAAGCGCCGTGAAAAGGAATGCGTGCGGCCCGGACGAGACCGGACGATCCGGATCCCGTAACCCCTTCAGGAGGAGGCGGTTGCCATGAAAAAAATCGTGACCTTCGGCGAGATCATGCTCCGGCTCAATCCGCCGGGCTTCCTGAGGTTCGACCAGGCGGCGTCCTTTGACGCCTCCTTCGGGGGCGGCGAGGCGAACGTTGCCGTTTCCCTTGCCCGTTTCGGCATGGCGGTGGACTACGTGACGCGCCTGCCCCAAAACGAGATGGGCGATGCCTGCATCGCCGTCCTGCAGGGCCACGGCGTGGGGACGTCAAAGATCCTGCGAGGGGGGAACCGGCTCGGCATCTACTTCCTCGAGAACGGAGCGTCCCAGCGGCCGGGCAAGGTTGTCTACGACCGCGAGGGTTCCTCCATCGCCGCGATCGAAAAGGGAATGATCGACTGGGACCGTGTCTTCGAAGGCGCGGATTGGTTTCATTGGACGGGGATCACTCCCGCCGTCAGCCTCGGACTGTGCGAGGTCTGCCTCGAGGGGATCGTGAAGGCGAAGGAGAAGGGCCTGACGGTGTCCTGCGATCTGAATTACCGCTCGAAACTCTGGAAATGGGGCAGGAAAGCGGGAGAGGTGATGCCGGAAATGGTGGGACTCTGCGATGTGGCGGTCGGGAACGAGGAAGACGCCGAGAAGGTGTTCGGCATCCGGGCGCCCGGCGCGGACGTCGCTGCAGGGAAAATCGATCCGGAAGCGTACCGGCCCGTGGCCGAGGCGCTGAAGAGCCGCTTCCCCGGTCTGAAGCGGATCGCCATCACGCTCAGGGGGAGCATCAGCGCAAGCCGGAACACCTGGTCGGGGCTTCTCTATGACGGACGAATGCTGTACCGGGGACCCCTGTTCGACATCACGCATATCGTGGACCGCATCGGCAGCGGGGACGCCTTTGCGGCCGGGCTCATCTACGGGCTGCGCACCTTCGGCGATGATCTCCAGCGCGCCCTCGATTTCGCCGTCGCGGCGTCGTGCCTGAAACATTCCATTTTCGGGGATTTCAACCGTGTCGGTGTCGAGGACGTGGAGGCCATCGCATCCGGCGTGGCCTCGGGGAGGGTATCCCGGTAGCCCGGCACGATAGAAGCACGCCATACGAGCACGAGGAGGCAAGAGGCATGGCACGATTCAAACGGCTGGATGTTCTCAACGCCATGATGGCAAGCGGGCTGGTTCCCGTCTTTTACCATGGCGAGGTTGAAACGGCAAAGAAGGTCGCAAAAGCGGTCGCGGATGGCGGCGCCAGGCTCCTGGAATTCACCAACCGCGGAGATTTCGCGCACCAGGTCTTTTCCGAGCTCAGCCGGTGGTGCGGGCGGGAGCTCCCGGATCTGATCCTGGGCGCCGGATCCATCGTCGATCCGGGCACGGCATCCCTGTACATCGGGAGCGGGGCCCACTTCATCGTCGGCCCGGTCCTCATCCCGGATGTCGCGAAGCTCTGCAACCGCAGGAAAATCGCCTACCTGCCCGGGTGCGGCAGCGCAAGCGAGGTCTCGCAGGCGGAGGAGCTGGGCGTCGAGATCTGCAAGATCTTCCCCGGCCGCGAAGTGGGCGGGCCGGCTTTCGTGAAAGCCCTCCTCGCGCCGATGCCCTGGACGAACATCATGCCGACGGGGGGAGTCGAAGCGACGAGGGAATCCATCAGGGAGTGGTTTGCGGCGGGCACGGCCTGCGTCGGCATCGGCTCCAATCTCATCACGAAGGAGCGGGTCGATGCGGGCGACTTCGGCGCGATCGCCCGAAAAACGGCCGAGGTGCTCGTCTGGATCCGTGAAGCGAGGAGCAGATAAATGGCCGGACAAACCGCGATCGTAGAGAGCGCTGCATTGCGCCCCGCCCTTGCGAATTTGCTGACTGCGGCAGGGGTCCGCGAAGAGGATGCGCGGATTGTCGCCGATTCCATCACCACGGCGGAACTCTTCGGCTTCCAGTCCCACGGCGTGATCCGGATCCCCCATTACCTCAAGCGTCTCCGGATCGGGTCGATCAACAAGAGCCCCCGGATCCGGGTCGTGAAGCGGTCGGGCAACACGGCGATCGTGGACGGGGATCACGGCCTGGGGCACGCTGTCGCCCATTTCGCGATGAGCGAGGCCATCGGGCTGGCCGGGGAAGGAGTGGGTTTCGTCGGCGTCCGGAACAGCAGCCATTTCGGGATTGCCGGGTATTTTGCCCTGCAGGCGGTCCGGCAGGACATGATCGGGATCGTCGTCAGCCACACCGATGTGGCCGTGGTGCCCTACGGAGGCAGGGAGCCGGCCGTCGGGACCAACCCGCTCGCCGTCGCCGTCCCAACGGACAGGGACTACCCGATCCTGCTCGACATGGCAACCAGCACGGCTTCCCTCGGGAAAATCCTCGTTGCCAGGGACAAGGGGGAAAGCATCCCAGCCGACTGGGCCGTCGACGAGGAGGGGAATCCGACGACGGACCCGCACCGGGCGAAGTATCTCCTGCCGATGGCCGGGGCGAAGGGATACGGTCTCGCCCTGATCTTCGACATCCTGTCGGGACCGCTCACGGGAGCCCTCTTCGGCAGGAATATCCCCCGGATGTACGGAGATTACGAAAAACACCGGGAGCTGGGGCACTTCCTGGGGGCCATCAACGTGGACCGATTCGTGCCGGTCGGGCCATTCAAGAGAAACGTGGGACTTATGATGGACGACCTCCATGCAACACCCCCTGCCAGGGGGTTTGACCGCGTCCTTGTCCCCGGGGAGAAAGAGTATCTCACCCGGCAGGCGTATGAAAGGGACGGCATCCCGATTCCCCTCGGAACCATGAACGACCTGAGGGCCGCAGCGAAAGAGTTCCATGTCCGGTTGGATCTGTAGAGGAGAGAGGCGCGATTGTCCAGTCGTCGGGGTTGACGGCAGGGGCGTCCTGGCATAGGATTGCCCATCCATGAAAAAAATCCTGTTGGCATTCGCATTTCTTTTCTGCATTGCGACTCCCGCCCTGGGGGCGGCGCCGTCGAGGATCGTCTCGCTCGCCCCCAACATCACCGAGATTCTCTACGAGCTGGGGCTCGGGGACCGGGTCGTCGCGGTCACCGATTACTGCGACTACCCGCCGGCCGTGAAGGCCAAGCCCCGCGTGGGCGGCTTCACGAACCCCTCGCTCGAGGCCGTTGTCGGCGCGAAGCCCGACCTCGTGATTCTCACTGACGACGGAAACCCCAAGGTGATCTACAACCGCCTGCGGGACCTCGGCATCCCCTGCTATGTCTTCAAGCCCCGGCGCCTCAAGGAACTGCCCGGGGGCATCCGTGAGATGGGCGCGGTCCTCGGTGTCGAAAAAGACGCCGCGGGACTTGCCGGAAAAATCGAGAAGGACATGGCGGCCCTGGAGAAAAAGGCTCGGCAGAAACGCGTCGGGCCCCCGAAGTCGGCCCTCTTCATCATCCAGCCCGAACCCATCGTCGTGGCCGGCCCCGGCACGCTCATCCACGAGGCCTTCGGCATCCTCGGCATCCGCAACGTCGCCGCCGACGGCAAGGACAAGTACCCCAAGTTCTCCCTCGAGGAGATCATCCGCCGCTCGCCCGACTGCCTCCTGGCGGGGCAGGGCTTCATGTCGGGCGGGGGGATCGAACGGCTCAAGGAGAGGCTCCACATGCTGCCCGCCGTGAAGGAGGGGAGGATCTGTGTCGTCACCGAGCGCCTCTACCGCCTGAGCCCCCGGGCCGTCGGCGGGATCGAGGAAATGGCCCGGTGCGTCGCAGGGCCTTAGTGTTTTGTTCTCCATTCTCTTTATTTTTCCGCTCTTCTAAACTTCCGATCTTCCTGACTTCCGTCCTTTATAGGCCTTGACAAAGCCCCGGTGCTTTGTTAGGGGGTAGGTATCCAAGGGGGTGGGCAGATGGAAGAGGGGTGAAAATCCCCCGCTGCCCCGCAGCCGTGATGGGAACGAAATCCCGATGAGCCACTGTCATGGTCGCCATGATGGGAAGGCGGGAGAGTAGGGTGCCCTAAGCCGGAAGACTGGTCCATCCCGTTAGCCTCGAGGGAGGTTGCGGTGACCCGGTTCTTCCTTTTCACATCCCTTTTGGCCGTTCCGGCCGTCGCCCTTTCCGTCGCATCGAGAATCGAGACGGGCAAGGCGGCAACCCCGCTTCGGGTGAGCCGCGTCTGCGCCCTGCTCGCGTTCGTGTTCCTGGCCGTGGCGGCCATCGCCGCCGTCACCGGCCCCCACCGGATCGACCTGATCGCCCTGCTGAGGCAGGGCATCGCCCCGGGGACCTCGCCCGAGCACACCATCGTCTTCTCCGTCCGCATCCCCCGGATCCTTCTGGCCGCCGTTGTCGGCGCCACCCTGTCCACGGCGGGCGCCGTGTTCCAGGGGCTGCTGCGCAACCCCCTTGCCGACCCCTACATCCTCGGGGTCTCCGGCGGGGCCGCCGTGGGGGCCGTCGTCGGGATTATCGCGGGGCTCGACATCCTGCCCTTCGGCATCCCGGCGCTTGCCGCCCTGGGCTCCTTTGCGGCCATCGTCCTCGTCTTCGGCGTCGCCGGCCGCAGGGGCGAGACGCCGTCGGGCACGCTCCTGCTCTCTGGGGTCATCGTGAACGCCTTCTGCACGGCGGCCATCATGTTCCTCATCTCCACGGCCTCGGGCACGCGCCTGCACGGGATCATGTTCTGGCTCATGGGCGACCTGGGGCTGGCCGAAACCGGGCAGACCGCCCTGGGGGCCGCGGCCCTGCTGGCGGGTTCCGCCGTCATCTACCTGCACGCCCGGGCCCTGAACCTGCTCGTCATCGGCGAGGAGCAGGCCCTGCAGCTCGGGGTGGACGTCGAGAAGACGCGGCGCATCCTTTTCTTCGCCGCTTCCTTCATCACGGCGGCGGCCGTGTCGCTCTCGGGGCTCATCGGCTTCGTGGGGCTTCTCGTGCCGCACCTCATCCGCATGATCTTCGGATCCGACTACCGGCTCCTGCTGCCGGCGAGCTTTCTCTTCGGGGCGACGTTCCTTGTGGCGGCCGACACGCTGGCCCGCACGGTCATCGCCCCCAGCGAGCTTCCCGTGGGGGTCATCACGGCCCTCTTCGGGGCGCCCTTTTTCATCTGGCTGCTGAAGAAAACGGAGGCCGGCCGATGCCGCTTCTGAGCGTGGACAGCGTGAGCTTCAGGTACGGCGAGCAGTGGGTCCTGCGGGGGATCGGCTTCGAGGTGGAGAAGGGCGACTTCCTCGGCGTCATCGGGCCAAACGGCTCGGGCAAGACGACGCTGCTGCGCGTCATCGACGGGATCCTCAAGCCCCAGGAGGGCGAGGTCCGTCTCGAGGGGACGGAGATCGGCAAGCTGCGGCGCGAGGCCCTGGCCCGGTCCGTGGCCGTCGTGCCCCAGTACTCGGCCCTGGCCTTTCCCTTTTCCGTCGAGGAGGTCGTGCTCATGGGCCGCTCGCCGCACCTCGGGCGCTGGCGATTCGAGGCCGACCGGGACTACCGCATCGCCCGCGAGGCCATGGAGATGACGGACACGCTGTCGCTCGCCGCGCGCGACATGGAGTCGCTCTCGGGGGGCGAGAGGCAGCGGGTGCTCATTGCGAGGGCCCTGGCGCAGGAGCCGCGGCTCATGCTTCTGGACGAGCCCACGGCCTTCCTGGACATCCGGCACCAGGTGGACTTCTTCGACCGCATCCGGGCTCTCAACCGCGACCGGGGTCTCACGGTCATCGCCGTGACCCACGACATCAACCTGGCCGCCCACTACTGCGACCGGGTCATCCTGCTGAAAGGCGGGCGCATCGAAGCGGCGGGGCCCGTCGAAGCGGTCATCACGGAAGAACACATCCGGCAGGCCTACGACACACGGGTCCTGGTGGACCGGCACCCCGCGACGGGGTCGCCGAGGATCACGCTGACATAGAAAAGAAGTGGAAGAAGTGAGGGAAGTGAGGGAAGTGCGGTAGTGAAGAATAAGTAAGAGAAAATAGAAGATTCACTCATGCACTGTTATCAATGCCGTCGGAGCGAGGAAGCCGGTCGAAGTCCGGCGCTGCCCCGCAACTGTAGGCGGAGCGAAATCCACAGGATGCCACGGGTCCCCGGCACAGGGGGCCTGGAAGGCGCGGAGAGTAGGGGGCCGCAAGCCAGTAGACTTGACCGACGGTACGACCCAAACCAATTCCCGAGGGGGAAGGAGGAATTGCCATGATGTGCCGTATGCGGTTGGGAGCTGCCCTGTTGAGTCTGTGTGTTCTGATGATGCCCGGGCCGTCGCCGGCTCAGGCGGTGCCGGAGACCGCCCGGCCCGAGTACCGGATGGGCGAGGTGGTCGTCACGGCCACGCGCGACGCCCAGGAGGTCCGCAAGGTCCCGGCCAACGTGAGCGTCATCACCGCCGACGATATCCAGAATTCGGGCGCCACGAGCGTCCCCGAGGTGCTGACGGGGCTCGTCGGCATGAACGTGACCAGCTACAGCGGCAACGCCTCGCAGTCGATCGTCGACATGCGGGCCTTCGGCACTGAGGCGGGGTACCTCCGCCACGTGGTCCTGCTCGACGGCAGGCGCCTGAACCGTCCCGACATCGCCGGGATCAATTGGCTCGAGATCCCGCTCTCCGAGATCGAGCGCATCGAAGTCGTCCGGGGCGCCAACAGCGTCCTGTACGGCGACTCGGCCATCGCCGGCTCCATCAACATCATCACCAAGCGCGGCGAGGGCAAGCCCAAGGGGGATGCGACCTTCATCGGCGGAAGCTACAACACCTACAACGGCCGCGCCGGCATCCGCGGCTCGGCGGACAAGGTCTACTACGCGCTGAGCGGCGAGGGCCTCACGACCGGAGGCTACCGGGACCGCTCGAAGTTCACCACGGAGGGCGCGGGCGGCTCGGTCGGCTACAACCCCACGGACGCCCTCGACGTTTCCCTGGGGATCACGTACAACAAGACGGACAACCAGTTTCCCGGAGCCCTGACGGCGGCCCAGCTGGCGTCGAACCGCAGGCAGGCCCAGAACCCCGACGACGACGCCAGCTCGAGCTTCTTCGACGCCAACCTGCTCGTCAAGACCGTCCTGGGCTCCCTCGGGCGCCTCGACGGCAACCTCATCTACGGCAGGCGGGAGGTGACCTCCAATTACGCCTCCTTCGCCTCCTTCACGAAGATCGACATCGACACGGTGGGCGCCACCCCCCGCTACATCCTCGAGAAGAAGCTCTTCGGCTTCGACAACAAGCTCACCGTCGGCTTCGACTTCTACCGGGACCAACTCGACAAGGACACCTTCGCGGACCGCTCGCAGGCCGCAAGGACCTACGAGGCGGATCTCACGCGACAGACGATGGGGCTTTACGCCCGCGACGAGTTCAGCATCCTGAAGGAGCTCATCCTAACCCTCGGCGCGCGGACGGAGCGGGCCAACGTGGACGGCAGCGAGACGAACCTCGGGACGGGGGCGTCGGTGTTCGACGCCGAGAAGATCCACAAGGGGACGGCCTGGGAGGGCTCTCTCACGTACCTCTTCGGCGAGAAGGCGAAGGCCTGGGCCAAGTACGCCACGATCTACCGCTTCCCCTCCCTGGATCAGCAGGCCTCCTACTACGCCTTTCCCTTCGACAGCTTCCTGACGGACCTGGAGAAGGAGACGGGCAAGAGCGTCGAGGTGGGCGCGCAGGCAAGCCCCCTGAAGGATCTCAAGCTGGGGCTCACGTTCTACCTCATCGACATGGAGGACGAGATCAGCTACAATCCCGTCACGTTCCGCAACGAGAACCTCGACAAGACGCGGCACCGGGGCGTCGAGTTCACGCTGGACTGGAAGTTCCGGAACGTTGCGAGGTTCCTGGCCAACTACACGTTCCAGGAAGCCTTCTTCCGCGAGGGAGCGAACAAGGACCGGGACGTGCCGCTGGTGCCGAACCATATGGCCAACGGGGCCCTGGAAATCTATCTTCCCTGGAACCTCACCCTTCGGCCCGAGGTCCGGTACGTGGGCGATCAGTACTTCGGCTCCGACAACGACAACAGCGCAACGAAGCTCGACAGCTACACGATCGTGAACGTCTACCTCCGCTGGCAGCCCGATTGGAAAGTCTTCGGGGTCGCCAAGCCGACGGCATTCGCGGGGGTGGAAAACCTGACCAACAAGAGCTATGTCCCCGTGGGGTACGAGACCTTCTCGGGGCTCAGCTATTACCCCGCACCGGAGATCAACTTCCGGGGAGGGGTCTCGCTGTATTTCTGATGCGGTAAAGGCGAATCATGAACGTCACGACATGGAGAAGAGAAAGCCCCGCTGACCTGGGCCTTGCCATCGCCGGGCCGGCGCAGCACTCCGCACGGCAGCCGTCGCGGCGCCGCCGCGGGGGCATGCTGTCCGGGATTGCCCTGTCCGCGGCTCTCCACGCGGGCGTCCTTGCACTTGTCCTCTATGCCGTGGCGAATCCTTTCGTCGGGTTCCCGACGGCCGGCGACGAGGGGATCGTCCGGGTTTCGCTCGTGACCGTCACGGCGGGTCCCGAAAACGGCGCCGCGGCCCCGGTCGAGGCGGTGAGGAGACCGCTCCGGACGGAGAAGGCGCCCCCTGTCGCGGTCCCGAAGGCCATGGAGAAGACCGTCGTCGCCGAGGCGGCCGACCCTCGACCGACCCAGCGGCAGGCGGCGGAGACGAGCATCGCCGTCGAGCCCGCCCGTGCGCAGGACGCCGCGTCGGTTCCGGGGCGCGGCTCCGCGGGAGGCGAAGCAGCCCGGGGGAAGCGGCCGATCGGCGCCGCCTCGCAGGAAGGCTATTCGGAGGCCCTGCCGCGCTACCGCGAGAACCGGCCCCCCGTCTACCCGAGCGCGGCAAGGCAGCGAGGCTGGGAGGGCGATGTGCTGATCGCGGCCGAGGTGCGCTCCGACGGGCAGATCGGGGCCGCCCGCGTCAAGCGCTCCTCGGGCTATGCCTCCCTGGACGATTCGGCCCTCGAGGCCGTGCGGGCTTGGAGGTTCGAACCGGCAAAGCGGATGGGCAGTCCCGTGGACGCCTGGGTCGAGATCCCCATCCGTTTCAAACTCTCGCCCCACGACTCGTTCATGTAAGGGTCAGGCAAAGGCGGACAGAATAACTCCTGCAACCCGGGAAGATTGAAGTTGTGAAAGAGGGAAGTTCGGAGAAGCCGAAGCGGGCGTTTGACGACAAGCTCGTCCAAGCTTCTCAGTTTCACAACTTCTCTTTGATGCGTTCATAAGTGCCGGACCTGCAAGGGTTTCGAGGGGCTTCCGGCAGCGGCGTGAAAAATTTCTGTTGACAGCGACTCCCGATCGTGTTTTCATGGCTCACTTTTTGAAGGAATTCTACGTGATGGGCAGTATGAACTTCCGGTATTTCGGCTTCTGGTTTAGCACCTATTATTTTTACGGACAGGTCTGCCCGTTGCCGAGGAGGACTTAGAAGCAACACCGCAATAAGTTAACCGAAGCCATGGGTAGATCGAAAGACGCTGCCCATGGCTTTTTTTATTTCTCCTTCTCCCCGGGCCATGGCGGCGGCAACCGCCATGGCCCTTTTGATTGGAGGTACCGTCATTATGATCATCATCATGAAGCGCAGCGCAACGGATGCGCAGGTCGACAGGGTCGTCGAGTGGATCGAGTCCGTCGGCTACCGGGCCCACCTGTCCCGCGGCACGGAGAAAACGATCATCGGCGCCGTGGGCGACGCACGGGGCCGCGAGCAGATCAAGTCCGTAGGGCACCTGCCCGGCGTGGAAAGCGTCGTTCCCATCCTCAAGCCCTACAAGCTGGCCAGCCGGGAGTTCCGCGAGCAGGACACCGTGGTCCGCGTGGGCGCCCTCGGGATCGGCGACGGCACCTTCACCGTCATGGCGGGTCCCTGTGCCGTCGAGACGGAAGAGCAGCTCATGGAGTGCGCCTGGGTGGCGAAAAAGGCGGGGGCCCACGTCCTGCGGGGCGGCGCCTTCAAGCCCCGGACCTCGCCCTACAGCTTCCAGGGCCTCGAGGAGGCGGGCCTCAAGCTCCTCAAGAAGGTCCGCGAGCGCACGGGGCTCCCCGTGGTGACGGAGGTGGTCAACCCCGCCGACGTGGACCTCGTGGAGGCCCACGCCGACATCCTTCAGATCGGTGCGCGCAACGTCCAGAACTTCGCCCTGCTCAAGCGGGTCGGACAGGCCCGCAAGCCCGCCCTGCTCAAGCGCGGCATGATGACGACGATCGAGGAGCTGCTCATGTCGGCCGAGTACATCCTCTCCGAGGGGAACCCCGACGTGATCCTCTGCGAGCGCGGGATCCGGACCTTCGAGACGGCCACGCGCAACACGCTGGACCTCTCGGCCGTCGTAGTCCTGAAGCAGCTTTCGCACCTGCCGGTCATCGTGGACCCGAGCCACGCGGCGGGCCACTGGAAATACGTGGGTCCCCTGGCCCGGGCGGCCGTGGCCGTCGGCGCCGACGGAATCATCGTCGAGGTCCACCCCGAGCCCGAGAAGGCCGTCTGCGACGGGATGCAGTCCCTCAAGCCCGAGAAGTTCTACCAGCTCATGGAGGGTCTGGTCATTCTCGAAAAAGCCATGCGGGACGTGAGGGGTGTGTCATGAACCGGATCCGCGTGAACCTCGACAGGCGCCTGAGCGCAAGCTACGACATCCACATCGGCCGCGGCATCTTGGACCGCATGGCGCTGATTCTCGCCAAGGGCAACTGGGCGGGCCGCTGGTTCGTCGTCACCGACGAGACCGTGGCGGGGCTGCACGGGGAGCGCGTGCTCGCCGCGCTGGTCGGTGCGGGGCTGAAGGCCGAGTGCCTGGCGATCCCGCCCGGCGAGGGAGCCAAGACCGTCGCGACCTGCCTGGGGCTTGCCGAAGATCTCCTGGAAAGGGGAGCCGACCGGGCCTCGGGCCTGATCGCCCTGGGCGGAGGGGTGGTGGGGGACGTGGCGGGGTTTCTCGCCTCGATTTACATGCGGGGCATCCCCTGCGTGCAGGTCCCCACAACGCTGCTGGCACAGGTGGACAGCTCGATCGGGGGCAAGACCGGCGTGGACACCGGGGCGGGAAAGAATCTGCTCGGGACCTTCCATCAGCCGAGGGCCGTCTTCATCGACATGACCTTCCTCGAGACCCTCCCGCAAAGGGAGTTCACAAGCGGCCTGGCCGAGATCGTGAAATATGGTATCATCGAAGACCCGGATCTGCTGGCGGCGATCGAGGACAACGCCGCGGCCCTTCAGGGGCGGGATCCCGCGATCCTGGAGCGGGTCGTCTCCGCGTCGTGCCGCATCAAGAAGGGCATCGTCGAGATCGACGAGACGGAGAAGGGGCTGCGCCGCATCCTCAACTTCGGCCACACCGTGGGCCACGCCGTCGAGGCGGAATCCGGCTATGCCGTGTCCCACGGCGAGGCCGTGGCCATGGGAATGGCCGCCGCGGCGTTGCTCTCGGAGCACCTGCGCTACCTCAATGCCGAGGACCGGGACCGCATCGAGAGGGCTATCGAGCGTGTTGGCCTGCCGCGCCGCATCCCCCGGGACCTCGACGCGGGCAGGCTCCTTGCACGAATGGAGAAAGACAAGAAGAAGGAGAACGGACGGATTCATTTCGTCCTGCTCAAGAAACCCGGCATGCCCTTCGTCAACGGCGGCGTGCCGCTCGACGTGGTGAGGGAGACGATCGAGGCGATGAGGTCATGAAGCGAAGGGACGTCGAAGGCATCCGGCGCGGGATCCGGGACAAGGACCGCCAGCTCGTCAGGCTCCTCGGTGAGCGCGCCCGGCTCTCCGTCGAGATGGGCCGGATGAAGGCCGCAACCGGGCTTGCCGTGTTCGACCCGGTGCAGGAGCGCCGGGTCCTCGACGAGATCGCTTCCCTGAACGAAGGGCCGCTTCCCTCCGAGGCGTTGCGGCACATCTGGCGCGAGATCCTCTCCTCGTCGCGCGCCCTCCAGGCGCCTCTGTCGGTGGCCTGCCTGGGGCCGGAAGGGTCCTTCGCCCACCTGGCGGCCCTCGAGCGCTTCGGGCGAGGCGCGCGCATGGCGCCGCAAGTGACGATCGGCGGCGTCTTCGACGCCGTGGAGAAACAGCGCTGCGACCTGGGCGTCGTCCCCCTGGAGAATTCCGTGGAGGGGCCCGTGCGGACCACCCTGGCCCGGCTCATCGCGACGCCCCTTTCGATCCGCGGCGAGATCTGCCTGCGCATCTCCCACTGCCTGCTGTCGAAGGCGGCCCTGGGGCGGATCCGCAGGGTCTACTCCCATCCCCAGGCTCTGGCCCAGTGCCGGCAGTGGCTGGCGCGGCGCCTGCCCCTGGCCGTTCCCGTCGAGACGGAAAGCACGTCGGCGGCGGTGCTGCAGGCGCGCGGCGACCGCCAGGGGGCGGCCATCGCGAGCCGCCTGGCCTCGGAGATGTACGGCCTTCCCGCCGTCGAGGCGGGCATCGAGGACCACCCGGAGAACACGACGCGCTTCATCGTCATCGGGACGGGCGCAAACGGCCCGACGGGCAAAGACAAGACCTCTGTGCTCTTTTCGACGCAACACCGGCCCGGGGCGCTGCACGCGGCCCTGGCCCCCTTCGCGTCGGCCGGGATCAACCTGCTGCGCATCGAGTCCCACCCGGCAAGGGACCGGATGTGGCAGTACCTGTTCTTCGTCGACTTCGAGGGGCACGCGGAGGATCGGGCCGTGAAGGACGGACTGCGGAAGCTGAAGCGAAAGACAGCCTTTCTCAAAGTGCTGGGGTCGTACCCCCGGGAGGTGGAACCCTCATGATCTGCATCTCCGTCGTGCCCGCCACCAACGAGGAAGCCCTGTCGCTGCTCGCACGGGCCCTGCCCCTGGCCGAACTTGTGGAACTGCGGATCGACCGCATCGCGGCCCCCGCGCTTCCCATGCTGCTGCATGCCGGCAGGGAGAGGATCGTGGTGACGAACCGCCGGCGCGACGAGGGTGGATTCTTCGCGAGCTGCGAGACCCGTCGACTGGACCTGCTGCACGAGGCCGTCGAACTGGGCGCCCGCCTCGTGGACATCGAGGCGCGCACGGGGGAAAAGGCCGTGGGAAGGCTGGCCGATGCGGTCCGGTCCCGGGGTGGGAGGACGAGACTCATCGTGTCGCACCACGACCTGGCGGGGACACCCTCCGCAAAGGCGCTGGCGGCGCGGCTGAAGGCCTGCCGGGCGCTCGGGGCCGACGTCGTGAAGATCGTCACCCTGGCGACCCGCGCGGAGGACAATCTCCGGGTCCTGGCGCTCCTGCCGCAGGCCCGGGAGATGGGGCAGGACCTCGTTGCCTTCTGCATGGGGGAACAGGGGCGCCTGAGCCGCGTGGCGGCCCCGCTCCTCGGGTCCCGCTGGAGTTACGCGAGCCTCGAGAAGGGCGCCTCTTCGGCGCCGGGGCAGTTTACGGCCGCCGAGATGAGAACGATCCTGGGGATGCTGCATTCATGAGGGACGCCATGCAGGGGAGGATGCGACACTTCGCCCTTTTCGGGAACCCGGTGGGTCACAGCCTCTCGCCGCTGATGATCAACGCGGCCTTCGGGGCCATGGGGGTCCGCGCAGGCTACGAGTCTCACCGCGTCGAGAACCTGGAGCTTGCGGTGCGGATGATCCGCGAGAAGCCGCTCGAGGGCGTAAGCGTGACCCTTCCGCTGAAGGGGGCCATCATGGCCTTCCTCGACGAGGTGGACGACGATGCCCGCGCGATCGGCGCCGTCAACACGGTGACCAACGACCTCGGGCGGCTCCGGGGCTCGAACACGGACTGGGTGGGGCTCTCCGCGGCAATAGAGGAACACGTACCCCTGCGGGGCAGGACGTTCGCCGTGCTCGGTGCCGGCGGCGCCGCGCGCGCCGCCGTCCACGCGATTCTCCGGGCGGGAGGCACCCCGATCGTTTTCAACCGGAGCCGCGACAGGGCCGAGTCCCTTTCGAGGTGGTTTTCGTGCGAGACGCAGCCGCTGGCCAACCTCGGGACGGTGGAGGCGGACGTCCTGATCAATGCGACCCCCGTCGGGATGCACCCTGATATAGGAGAATCCCCCGTCGACGGGCGTCACCTGGCCCGATTCGAGTGGGTCGTGGAGACGATCTACAACCCCCTCGAGACGCGCCTGCTCCGGGAGGCCCGCGCCGCAGGGTGCGGTGTCGTGACGGGGCTCGCCATGTTTGTCCGCCAGGGGGCGGAACAGATCCGCACCTGGACGGGGCTCGAGCCCCCGGTCGAGCTGATGACGCGCGTGGTGCGGACAACCCTGGCGAAAGACAGGGGACAGGGTCCGGGGTAAAGGGCACAGGGAAAAGCGGAAGGGAAAAGACGGAACAACGGGATGACCGACGTAAGAGAAATCAAGCCCCTGGCGCGCGTGAATGCCGCGGTGCAGGTTCCCGGCTCGAAGAGCTTCACCCAGCGCGCCCTCGTCGCGGCATCGCTGGCCGAGGGGACGTCGCTGCTGCGCAACGCGCTGATCGCGGAGGACACGGGTCGTCTCGTCGAGGCGCTGCGCCTGCTCGGCGTGCAGATCGTCAGCTCCGGTCCCGACGTGATCGTCACGGGCACGGGGGGGCGCATCGCGAACCCCGGCCGGGAGCTGCACCTGGGCAGCAACGGGACGGCCATGCGGTTCCTCGTCGGTGTCGCGGCCCTCGGGCCCGGCGACATCACCCTCACGGGGGATGCGAGGCTGTGCGAGCGGCCCCTGAAACCGCTGCTCGACGGGATCGGGAGCCTCGGAGTGTCCAGCGACTACCGGAATGCACCGGGCTACCCGCCGGTCACGATTCGCGGCGGCACGCTACACGGCGGGCGGGTCGTCTTCCGGGACATCGAGAGCAGCCAGTATGTCTCGTCGATCCTGCTCGCGGCCCCCTATGCCGCAGGGGACGTGGAGGTCGAGATCCGGGGCTCCGCCGTCTCGCGCCCCTACGTGGAGATGACCCTCGCGGCGATGAAGGCCTTCGGCGTTGCCGTGGAGAAGAGATCCGAGGCTCTCTTCGCCGTGCGCCGCGGGCAGCGCTACCGGGCCTGCCGGTATCTCGTGGAAGGGGACCTGTCGAGCGCGTCCTACTTTTTCCTCGCCGCGGCCCTCTGCGGAGGCACGGTCCGGGTGGCGAACACGAACTTCTGGACCCACCAGGGGGACGTTCGCTTCCTGCGGGTTCTGAAAGAGCTCGGCTGCGGCGTTGCGGCCACGGACCAGTGGATCGAGGTGTCGGGCGGGAAACTCGTCGACGGAGATTTCACGGCCTCCATGGAGGACTTCCCCGACATGGTCCCGACGATGGCCGTGCTGGCGGCCCTGCGTCCGGGGAAGACGTTCATCCGCAACGTGTCGCATCTGAGGCTCAAGGAGAGCAATCGCCTGGAGGCCCTCGTCAACGAGCTTGCGAAGACGGGCGTCCGGGCGGGGGAACTCGAGGACGGGCTCGTCATCGAGGGAGGCGCGCCCCGGGGCGCCGAGATCGAGACCTACAACGACCACCGGATCGCCATGAGCTTTGCCGTGCTGGGGCTCGTCGCTCCGGGCATGCGGATCCGCAACCCCGGCTGCGTGGGGAAATCCTTCCCCGGCTTCTGGACGGAACTGGAGAAGCTCTATGGAAGCACGTAATTTCCCCCTTTGACCGGGGGCGCATTCCGCCAGGGTGCGCAATCATGTCCGGTTCGTTCCTCACCGGGCCGCCCCGCGAAGCGGATGAAGGCGGCAAAAAGGGGGATGTAGGGGGATTTTTACGATGACTTTTCCCACTTTTGCCCTGAACCCTGAACCCTGTCCCCTGGACCCTGATTGGTTATGAACCTCATCCTCATCGGGTACCGCGGAAGCGGCAAGACATCCGTCGGAAGGGAGCTGGCGAGGCTCCTGGACAGGCCTTTTTTCGACTCGGACCGGATGGTCTTTGCGAAAACGGGAAGGACCGTCCGCGAGATCGTCGAAGCGGGAGGCTGGCCCGCATTCCGCGAGGCGGAGAAGGCGGTGATCGCCGAGCTTTCGGCTCTGGACCATGCCGTCATCTCGCTGGGCGGCGGTGCGGTCATGGACCCCCAAAATGTGGCGGCCCTCGAGGAGCGGGGGAAATTCGTGTGGCTGAAGGCCGACGCGAGGACCCTTGCCCGTCGGATGCAGAGCGAGAAAAACGGCAGCGGCCAGAGGCCTTCGCTCACCGGGGCGGGCACGCTGGAAGAAGTCGAGCGGGTGCTGGCGGAGCGCCTGCCGGTCTACCGTGCCGTGGCCGATCTGGCCGTCGACACGGCGGAAAAAACTCCCGCGGGCATTGCCGCGGAGATCGCCGGCGCGGTGTCGGAAGATCCGGCTCCGCGGCGGGCGAGGCAAAGCAGGAGGCAGCCGCATGTCCGGTAACACCTTCGGAGCGCTCTTCAGAGTCGCCACATTCGGGGAGTCCCACGGCCCCGCACTGGGCGCCGTCATCGACGGCTGCCCTCCGGGCATCGACCTTGCGGCGGCGGACATCCAGGAGGAGGTCGACCGTCGCGCGTCCTCGGGACACGCCGCGTCCACCCCCAGGCGGGAGGAGGACCGGGTGGAAATCCTCTCGGGGATCTTCGAAGGGAAAACGACGGGGACGCCCATTGCGGTGCTCATTCGGAACCGCGAGGCCGACAGCGGCGCCTATGAGGAACTGCGGGAGGTCTTCCGCCCCGGGCACGGGGATTTCACCTACACGAAGAAATACGGCATCCGGGACCACCGAGGGGGCGGACGCGCATCGGGGCGCGAGACCGCTGCGCGCGTAGCGGCCGGCGCCGTTGCCCGCAAAGTCCTGGCCCGTGAGGGGATCGACGTGTCGGGCTGCACGGTGGAACTGGGCGGCATCGGGATCGAGACGCGGTCCGCCGGGGCGATCGGCTCGAACCGCCTGCGGTGCCCGGACCCGCAGGCCGCGGCACGGATGGAAGCCCGGCTCGAGGATGCCAGGCGCGAAGGCGACACCCTCGGCGGCATCGTGGAGGTGCGCGTGACGGGTTGCCCCGCCGGTCTCGGCGAGCCCGTCTTCGACAAGCTCGACGCCGACCTGGCGAAAGCCCTCATGGGCATCGGGACGGTGAAGGGGGTCGAGATCGGCGCGGGGTTCCAGGCGGCGCGGCTGCAGGGGTCGCAGTGCAACGACGCCATCGGGCCGGGAGGGTTCGAGACGAACCGCGCGGGCGGGGTGCTGGCGGGGATCGCGACAGGGCAGGAGATCGTGATCCGCGCGGCCTGCAAGCCGATCCCCTCGATCGCACGGGAGCAGCACACGATCGACGTCCACGGGAACGCGAAGACGGTCTCCGTGCGGGGAAGGCACGACGCCTGCGTCATCCCGCGCATCATCCCCGTCTGCGAGGCCATGGTGTGCCTGGTCCTTGCGGATCACCTGCTGAGGCAGAAGGCGATCGGGCGATAAGCGCAAGATGCCCGGTGTGGTTATCAAGATTCCCCTCCCTTGACGGGAGGGGATAGAGGGGAGGGTGAATACGCCCCCTCACCCCTGCCCTCTCCCGCGACGGGTGAGGGAGATAAAGGGCCGCGTCGCCCGCCGATAGCGGGCTCCTCGCAATGACAGGGCGAAAGGTACCCATGGAAAAATTCACCATCGGCATCATCGGGGGCACGGGCGGCATGGGCCGCTGGTTTGCCTCCTTCTTCGAGAAGGAGGGCCACCCTGTCAGCGTCTCGGGGAAGGACCGGGGCCCGCGCCCGGCCGAGATGGCGGCGGCCTGTCCCGTCGTCATCGTGAGCGTCCCCATCGGGGTAACGCAGGAGGTCATTCGGCAGGTGGGCCCGCACATGAGGCGGGACTCCCTTCTCATGGACCTCACCTCCCTGAAGTCCGAACCGGTGATGGCCATGCTCGAATCGTCGGTCTCGGAGGTCATCGGCCTGCACCCGCTGTTCGGCCCGTCTGTGCCCGGCCTGGAAGGGCAGAACATCGCGATCTTCCCGGCAAGGGGTGAAGCATGGCTCCCGCGGATTCGGGGCATTCTCGAAGGGCGCGGTGCGAAACTCGTCGAGACGACCCCGGAGCGGCACGACGAGATCATGGCTGTCGTGCAGGCTCTCAACCACCTCGACACGATCGTGATGGGACTGGCCATCCGGCGAAGCGGACTCGAGCGGGAAATACGGGAATCCTTTTCCACGCCCATCCTTCGCGGCAAGCTGGGCATGATCGACAGGGTCTTTACCAACCCGCAACTCCACACGGAACTCATCACGGCGAACCCTCATACCGCGAAGGTGCTTCGTCTGTACCGGGAGATCCTGGACAGGGTGGGGGAGGCTGCCGTGAAAGGGGACGCCGCCGGCCTGGCGGCACTGATGCGACCGGGTGGGAGGGATGAGCATGAATGAGCGCCGCCGCCCTGCCCAATAAAGCGTATTGACAGGCAGGGCGAGGTTTGTTATAAATAAATCCGCGTGGAGAAACAAAGATGTTGAAGGCAATCCTTTCGAAAACCGGCTGGTGGTGGCGCAACTTCATAGGAGGGGTTTGCCTGCTGCCGTAATGACGTGAAAAAGTGAAATCAAGGCCGTGGGGGACCCCGAGGGTGCTCCGCGGCTTTTTTGTTTTCAGCGAATCGCAGGAATCAAAAGGCCGTGCCAGGGAGCACGGCCTTTTGATTTTCATGGCACGACAGACCCCCTCGCCCCGACCCTCTCCCGCGGAGGGGAGAGGGAACAGGGAAGGGGGAGAACCGAAGGAAGAAGAGATGTTTAAACCGTCTTTTGAAGAATTCAAGGAGCTTTCGAAACGGGGAAACCTCATCCCCGTCTACCGGGAGATCCTCGCCGATGAGGAGACGCCGGTGACGGCCCTGCTGAAAATCCGCAAGCAGCCCTACGCCTTCCTGCTCGAGAGCGTCGAGGGCGGCGAGAAATGGGGGCGCTACACCTTCCTGGGCGCCGATCCCCTGGCCGTGGTCCGCGTCGTGCCCGGCGAGATCGAGGTCCGCAGCAACGGCAACCGCATGCAGATCCCCCACGGGGGCGATCCCCTGGCCGTCCTGAAAGAGCTACTCGCGCAATACCGGCCCGTGGCTGTGGACGGCCTGCCTCGCTTCAGCGGCGGCGCCGTTGGGTTTCTGTCCTACGACATGATCCGTTACTTCGAGAAGCGCCTGGCGAGAGCCCCCCGCGCCGAAAGCGGCCTGGCCGATGCCGTGTTCATGGTCACGGACACGCTCATCATCTTCGACAACGTCCGCCACACGATCAAGGTGGTGGCCTCGGCCCGGTGCGACGAGGGGCAGGGTTGCCTCGAGGGGGCCTACGCCGAGGCGACGGCGAAGATCGACCGCATGATCGAGCGGCTCCAGGAGCCCATCAGGCCCCTGCTCCTGAGGAGCGGGGATTTCCGAAGGGACGTCGAGTTCGCGTCCAACATGACGCCGGGAGCCTTCCGGGAGACGGTCCGCCGGGCCAAGGACTACATCGGGGCGGGCGATATCATCCAGGCGGTCCTCTCGCAGAAATTCACGGCGAAGAACCCCCTTGACCCCGTCGATCTCTACCGGGCGCTTCGCTTCGTCAACCCCTCGCCTTACCTCTTTTTCCTGAAGATGGAGGATGTCTACCTCATCGGCTCCTCTCCGGAGGTCATGGTCCGCGTCGAGGACGGCTTCGCGGAGCTGCGCCCCATCGCGGGGACGAGGAGGCGCGGCCGTACGGAGCAGGAGGACCGCGCGCTGGCCGACGAGCTTCTCGAGGACCCGAAGGAGAGGGCCGAGCACGTCATGCTCGTCGACCTGGGGCGCAACGACCTGGGGCGCATCGCCGCCATCGGGAGCGTCCAGGTCAACCAGTACATGATCGTCGAGCGTTACTCCCATGTCATGCACCTCGTCTCCAACGTGCGGGCCCAGCTCGCCGAGGGCAGGGACTGCTTCGACGTGATGCGGGCCGCCTTCCCGGCGGGTACGCTCACCGGGGCCCCCAAGGTTCGCGCCATGGAGATCATCGACGAGCTGGAGCCGGAGAGCCGCGGGCCCTACGGGGGCGCCGTGGGGTACATGAGCTTCACGGGCAACATGGATTTCTGCATAACGATCCGGACGATGCTCCTGAGGGGCAAGACGCTCTCGATCCAGGTCGGAGCGGGCATCGTGGCCGACTCCGATCCCGAGAAGGAATACGAGGAGACCCTCAACAAGGCCGCCGGGATGATGAAAGCCGTCCGACTGGCAGCGCGGGGATTCGAACTGACGGACGACTGAGTAGTGTGTCATCGCGAGGTGCGAAGCACCGTGGCGATCCCGACTTGAGATTGCTTCGCTGCGCTCGCAATGACGGAAGAGGAGACGAGAAATGATACTGATGATAGATAACTATGATTCCTTCACCTACAACCTCGTCCAGTACCTCGGCCAGCTTGGCTGCGAGGTGGCCGTGCACCGAAACGACGAGATCACCCTTGAGCAGATCGAGGCGATGTCCCCCGAGGCGATCTTCCTGTCGCCCGGTCCCTGCACGCCGAAGGAGGCGGGGGTCACCGTGGAGGTGATCCGCCGGTTCCACGAGCGGATTCCCATCATGGGCATCTGCCTGGGGCACCAGTCCATCGGCTACGCCTTCGGCGCTGAGGTCGTCCGCGCGGACCGGCTCATGCACGGCAAGACCTCGCCCGTCTACAACGACGGCCGCACGATCTTCAAGGGCCTGCCGAACCCGCTCACGGCGGGCCGGTATCATTCGCTGCTCGTGCGCCGGGAGACGCTGCCCCCCCTTCTCGAGGTGAGCGCCGAGACCGAGGAAGGCGAGGTCATGGGGCTTCGCCACAGGCATTTTCCCCTCGAAGGGGTCCAGTTCCACCCCGAGTCGGTCCTCACGCCGAACGGGAAACGAATTTTGAAAAACTTCCTGGGGCTGGTCTCCGGGAACGGGAAAGGAGCATAGCATCATGATCCGGGAAGCACTGGCTAAGGTCGTCCAGGGAATCGACCTGCAGGAATCCGAAATGCTCGAGGCCATGACGGAGATCATGGAGGGGAAGGCGACACCGGCCCAGATCGGTGCCTTCATCACGGCACTGCGCATGAAGGGGGAAACCGTCTCCGAGGTCACCGGCGCCGCGCGGGTCATGCGCCTCAAGGCCACGCGCATCGACGCCCGCTCGCCCGTCATCGTCGACACCTGCGGCACCGGGGGCGACGGCCGCAACACCTTCAACATCTCTACCACGGCGGCCTTTGTCGTGGCGGCGGCGGGGCTCACGGTAGCCAAGCACGGAAACCGCGCCGTTTCCAGCAACTGCGGGAGCGCCGACGTCCTCGAGGCCGTCGGGGTCAACATCGACGCGCCCCCCGAAATCGTCGAGGAGTGCGTCCAGCAGGCGGGGATCGGGTTTCTCTTCGCTCCGAAGCTCCACGGGGCGATGAAGTACGCCATCGGGCCCCGGCGCGAGATCGGCCTGCGCACGATCTTCAACATGCTGGGGCCGCTGACCAACCCCGCCTCGGCCACGGCGCAGCTCATCGGCGTCTACGATCCGAAGCTCACGGAGATGTTCGCCGGGGTTCTGAAGAACCTGGGTACGAAGCGGGCCTTTGTCGTTCACGGCTCCGACGGGCTCGACGAGGCCACCGTCACGGGAGAGACGCGGGTCTCGGAACTCAAGGACGGGATCGTCAGGACGTACAACATTGACCCCGTCGATTACTTCGGGAAAACCGACGGCGGGGACGCGCTCGCCGGCGGCGACGCCTCGACGAACGCCGAGATTACGAAGGCCGTCCTCTCCGGCGAGGAGGGGGCCCGGCGACGGGTCGTCGTCCTCAATGCGGCCCTGGCCATTGTGGCCGGCGGAAAGGCGCAGTCGATCGCCGAGGGGATCAAGGTCGCCGAGGGGTGCATCGACAGCGGCGCCGCGATCAAGAAGCTCCAGGCGCTGATCGAGATGAGCCGAAGCTAGAAGTCAGGGTACAGGGTACAGGGTACAGGGAAGACCCCTGATGCCTCCCCCTTTGTAAAAGGGGGATCGAGGGGGATTTTAGGAAGCATGATTCTCCAGAAAATCATCGAGCACAAACGCGAAGAGATCGCCCGTCAGAAGGAGATCCTGCCCCTGGCGGAGCTGAGGCAGATGCTCGCCGACCGGCCGCCAACCAGAGATTTTGCGGGGGCGCTCCAGGGGCGCGGTTGTTCGGTGATCGCCGAAGTCAAGCGCAGCTCGCCGTCGAAAGGCCGGATACGCGACGATTTCGACCCCGTCGCGATTGCCCGCACCTACGAGGAGAACGGCGCCTCGGCCGTCTCGGTACTGACGGAGCGAAAATATTTCGAAGGAAGGGCCGCCTTCATTCCCCAGATCGCAAGGGCCGTGAATCTGCCGCTCCTGCGGAAGGACTTCATCATCGATTCGTATCAGGTCATCGAGACCCGCGTCCTGGGCGGCGATGCGCTGCTCCTCATTGCAAGGCTCCTGGAGGCCGCAACGCTGCTGGACTTCATCGGCCTTGCCTCGGAGTTGGGCCTCGCGGCCCTCGTGGAGGTCCACGACGAAGAAGACCTGGGAAAAGCCGTTGCGGCAGGGGCGAGGTTCGTGGGGATCAACAACCGCGACCTGGAGACGTTCCGGACGGACCTCGACGTGAGCGTCCGCCTTGCCCGCAGGGTTCCGAAGGGAGTCACGGTGGTGAGCGAAAGCGGCATCAACCGCCGCGGGGACATCGCGCGACTCATGGAGGCGGGCATCCATGCATTCCTCGTCGGCGAGAGCCTCATGCGGGAAAAGGACATCGGCAGGAAACTGAGGGAACTGCTCGGGGAAGAACAGGGTCCGGGGTCCAGGGTTCAGGGTTCAGGGGGCAGACAGAAGTGAAATCATCGCCGGTTCCAACCAAACAGGCGAAATAGACAGGACAGACAGGATAGACTGGATAGACCACCATGGTTCAAGTCAAAATCTGCGGCATCACGAACATCGAGGACGGGCTGGCGGCGGCCTCGGCCGGGGCCGACGTACTGGGGTTCGTCTTTCACCCCGCGAGCCCCCGCTACGTGACGCCTGCCCGGGCGCAGGCGATCATCGCGTCGCTGCCCCCGGCGCTCTGCACGGTAGGGGTTTTCGTGAACCTGCCCGCCTCGGAGGTGCTGCAGATTGCGGAGATGTGTGGGCTCGATTTCATCCAGCTCCACGGCAGCGAAACGCCGGAATATTGCCGCCGATTCCCCAGCGAGAGGCTCATCAAGGCCCTTTCCTTCCGGAGCGAGGAGGAATTCGCCGCCGCGGCGGACTACCCGGTGCGGGCCTTTCTCGTCGACGCCCACGACCCGGTCCGCTTCGGCGGGACGGGGAGGACCTGCGACTGGGACCTCGCGGGACGGTTTGCCGCCCGGCATCCCCTCGTGCTCGCAGGGGGGCTCAACGCGGACAACCTCGTGGCGGCCCTGGAGTCGGTGAACCCCCTGGCCGTGGACCTGTCGAGCGGGGTGGAGACAGCACCGGGGAAAAAAGATCATGGCAAGGTCCGGGCTGTCATTGCCGTGGTCAGGCAATACGATGCCTTGAGCTTTGCAGGCGAGCGGGAACCCATCTTCAGGAAAATCCCCCTGCAATCCCCCTTTTCCAAAGGGGGATGACATCATAGGCCCCCTTTGGAAAAGGGGGCAGGTGGGGGATTTCATAAAGAATGCCCATCAAACGATGAAGGAGTCAGAAGCGTGAAGATGCCATCGCTGCCCGACAGGAAAGGGCACTTCGGGGTATTCGGGGGTCGGTATGTCGCCGAAACGATCATGCCGGCACTGGCGGAGCTGGAGGCCGCGTACCGGGAGAGCCGCAGGGACAAAGCCTTTGGGGAGGAATTGCAGTACTACCTGCGGCAGTACTCCGGGAGGGAGACGCCGCTTTATCTGGCGGCGAACCTGACGGCGAAGCTGGGCGGGGCGAAGATTTACCTGAAGCGCGAGGACCTGAACCACACGGGTTCCCACAAAATCAACAACACCCTCGGCCAGGCCCTGCTTGCCCGACGGATGGGAAAGCGGCGCGTCATCGCCGAGACGGGCGCCGGCCAGCACGGGGTCGCCACGGCCACCGTGGCCGCGCTCTTCGGGATGGAGTGCCGCGTTTTCATGGGCGAGGAGGACATCCGCCGCCAGGCGCCCAACGTCCTGCGGATGAAGATCCTTGGCACCGAGGTGGTGCCCGTCACGTCCGGCTCGGCGACCCTGAAGGACGCCATGAACGAGGCCATGCGCCACTGGGTGACCCACGTGCGCGACACCTTCTACATCATCGGCTCTGTCGCGGGCCCCCACCCCTACCCCATGATGGTCCGGGACTTCCAGAGCGTCATCGGGCGCGAGACGAAGCGGCAGATCCTCCGGCAGGAAGGACGCCTGCCGGACTGTATCGTCGCCTGCGTGGGCGGGGGCAGCAACGCCATGGGGATCTTTTACCCTCTCCGCAACGACCGGGGCGTACGCCTGGTTGGCGTCGAGGCGGCGGGGCTCGGGATCGCCACGGGGATGCACTCCGCCTCCATCTCGGCCGGCAGCGTCGGCGTCCTGCACGGCAGCAAGTCGTACCTCCTGCAGGACGAGGCGGGGCAAATCCGCGAGGCCCACTCCGTGGCGGCGGGGCTCGACTACCCCGGCGTGGGCCCCGAGCACAGCTGGTTCAAGAATACGGGAAGAGCGGAGTACGTCTCCATCGAGGACCGCGAGGCCCTGGATGCCTTCCGCGTGCTCTGCACCACGGAGGGGATCATCCCCGCCATGGAGAGCGCCCACGCCGTCGCCTACGCCATGAAACTGGCCCCGGCGATGGGAAAAGACCGGGTCATCGTCGTCAACCTGTCGGGGCGGGGCGACAAGGACGCGGGGATCATCGAAGAGAGCAAACAGTAAATCCCCCCTTCCCCCCTTTGCAAAAAGGGGGTCTTCAAGATTTCCCCCTTTTAAAAAGGGGGAGACAGGGGGATTTGAAACTTGAGGAAGAGACACCATGAAGCGAATCGAGAAGACCTTTGCGGAACTGAGGAGGAAAGGCGAGAAGACCCTCGTGGCCTACATCACGGCGGGCTACCCCGACCTGGAGGCGACGCGGCGGCTCATCCCTGCCCTGGAGCGGGCGGGGGTCGACATCCTCGAGGTGGGCGTGCCCTTCTCGGACCCCACGGCCGACGGGCCCGTCATCCAGGCCGCATCCCAGGCGGCCCTGAAAAACGGCACGACCCTGGAGCGCGTCCTCGATCTCGTCGCCACCCTCAGGGGCAGCGTGCGCATCCCCCTGGTGCTCTTCAGCTACTACAACCCCATCTTCTCCCTGGGGACCGAGACCTTCGCCCGCCGGGCCGCCACCGCCGGCGTGGACGGGGTGCTCGTCGTGGACCTGCCTGCCGAGGAAGCGGAGGAGCTTCGCCGGCACACCGACCCGGCCGGGATCGACTTCATTTCCCTCGTGGCGCCCACGACGGGATCGGACCGGGTGAAAAAGATCGTCAGGGCCTCCACGGGTTTCGTCTACTACATTTCCGTAACGGGGGTGACGGGCACACGCGGCCCCGAGATGGAAGAGACGCGCGCAAACGTGGAGGCGATTCGCGCGTTGACAAAGCTCCCCGTCGTTGTCGGCTTCGGCGTCTCCACGCCCGAGCAGGCCCGCCGGGTCGGCGGCATGGCCGACGGCGCCGTCGTTGGGAGCGCCTTCGTGAAACTCATCGGCGAAAGAACCGGCGGAACGGATCTCATCTCCTCCGTCGAGGCCTATGCGGCTTCCCTGAAAGCGGCGCTTCGCGGGTCCGCTTCCGGCTGATCGAAAGCCTTGTCGGCGGCACGCGATCTCTGGTATAGGAGAGTCACGGCGGCCGGAGCCGCCGGGGTGATCGGAGGCGATCGAAACGTTTGAAACGAATCCTGGTTGTCGACAACGACGAGCCGGTGCGCGCCGCGCTGGCCGCCCTGCTTCGGGACGAAGGGTATGAGATTGATGAAGCGACCACCGAGATCGAGGCCATGCGGCTCGTGGAGCGCCGCATCCCTGATTTGGTCGTTTCCGATCTGTGCGCACCGGACTGCTTCTGCGTCGGCCTGCTGCACTGGATCAAGGAACACCACCCCCACCTGGACGTGATCATCGTCACGGCCTTCGGCTCCATCGACTGCGTCGTCAAGACGATCAAGATGGGCGCCCTCAACTACATCATGAAGCCCGTGAACAACGGCAAGTTCCTCGAGATCGTCCGCGACGCCCTGCACCGGCGCGACCACGAGCTGAAATCGCTGCGCCGGGTCAACGAGCCTTACTGCTACCTCGTCGACGAGGTGGTGGGGGTCTCGCGCAGCATGGAGCAGGTCCTCAAGACGGCCCTCCGGGTCACCGACGTCGACAGCGGCATCCTCATCCACGGCGAGAGCGGCACGGGCAAGGAGCTCATCGCCCGGATTCTCCACAACCGCAGCACCCACCGGCGCAACCGGGAGTTCGTCGCCATCAACTGCGCCGCCATCCCCGGCGAGATCCTCGAGAGCGAACTCTTCGGCTCCGTCCGGGGGGCCTTCACGGGGGCGACGCAGACCCGCAAGGGGCTCATCGAGGTGGCCGACGGGGGGACGCTCTTCATGGACGAGATCGGCGACACCTCGCCGCAGTTCCAGTCGAAGCTGCTGCGGGTCATCCAGGAAAAAGAGATCCGCCGGGTGGGGGACACGGCGTCGCGCTCCGTCGACGTGCGCATCGTGGCCGCAACGAACCGGGACCTCAAAAAGATGATCGGCGAAGGGACCTTCCGCGAGGACCTGTACTACCGGCTGAGCGTCATCGACATCGTCATCCCGCCGCTGCGGGATCGCAAGGAAGACATTCATCCCCTCGTCGACTACTTTCTCCAGGACATCAACGGCAGGCTCGGCACCGAGGTCGAAGGGGTCTCCGCGCAGGCCATGGCGGTTCTTATGGCCTACCCATGGCCCGGAAACGTCCGGGAGCTGCGAAACAGCCTGGAGAGGGCCGCCGTGCTGTCGGGCCACAAGACGCTGCAACCCGAGGACTTCCCCCTGGCCTGCGAGCATTATCTCCGGATCGCGGAGCAGCATCAGGACGACGAGATCATCCCCCTCAAGGAGATGGAGCGCCGCCACCTGCTGAAGGCCATGCAGAAATACAACTACAACCAGAAACTCGTGGCGAAGAAACTCGGCATCGGCTACACGACGCTCTGGCGCAAGCTCAAGGAATCCGAGAAGGATCTCAACTCGACGCCCTGAGGGCGTGCGCTGAGCGAACACGCCATTTCGTTTTGAAACACTCCCGTCCCCTCATGGCCCGTCCGTAACGTCCCGCAGGCGCGGTGACCCGCGGTCAATCCCCCCGACAGAATTAAATGTTTCCCTTTGGCATCGAAGCCTTGAGCCATTGCCGGCCGGCCCGGACCCGCCGCTTTCCACGGGGTGGATTCCCCGTGGCACAGCCGTTGCCATTTATCACTCATCTTCGAATGGAGCGATGCGCAACGGGATGACGTCTTCCATCTCCATCTTCATCTATCTCCTGCTGGTCGTCGGGTCGGCCGCCCTGATCCTGCTCGTCTCGCATTGGGTCGGGCGCCGCCCCCTGGCGCCCGAAAAAGACGTGCCCTACGAGTGCGGCATGCCGCCCGCCGAGAAGGCGCACACGCAGTTCCCCGTCCGGTTCTACAAGATGGCCCTGCTCTTCGTCGTCTTCGACGTGGAAATCGTCTTCCTTTACCTCTGGGCCGTCGTGGTCCGCGACCTCGGCGTCTTCGGGCTCGCCGAGATGTTCGTCTTCATCGCCGTGTTGCTGGCGGCCCTCGTCTACGTCTGGCGCAAAGGAGACCTGCAGTGGGAGTAGAGCGATTCGGCGGCACCACGGTCCTCACGGCCAACCTCGACCGCGTTGTCGGCTGGGCCCGGAAAAACTCACTGTGGCCCCTGACCTTCGGTCTGGCCTGCTGCGCCATCGAGATGATCTCCACGGCCGCCGCCCGGTACGACATGGCCCGCTTCGGCATGGAGGTCTTCCGCCCCTCGCCGCGGCAGGCCGACGTGATGATCGTCGCCGGCACGGTGACCCGCAAGATGGCCCCCGCGGTCCAGCGCCTCTACGACCAGATGGCCGAGCCGAAGTGGGTCGTTGCCATGGGCGCCTGCGCCTGTTCGGGGGGGCTCTTCCCGACCTACGCCGTCGTGCAGGGGGTGGACACGTTCCTGCCCGTCGACATCTACATCCCGGGATGCCCCGTCAAGCCGGAAGCGCTGCTCGACGGCCTCATCCGGCTCCAGGAAAAAATCGCCCGCGAGGCGGAGGGAGGCGAGCGATGAATCTCGACGCCCTCCGGGCGCGCTTCGGCACGGCCCTCGGCAAGCCGGCAACGTTTCGCGGCGAGACGACCCTGACGGTGGATCGCAACAGCCTTGTCGCGCTCTGCGAATGCCTCCGCGATGACGACAGCCTCGCCTTCGATTTCCTCGCCGATCTGTGCGGCGTGGACCGCCGCCCCGCCGCGCCGCGCTTCGAGGTCGTCTACCACCTCTATTCGGTGAGGCACGGGCACCGTCTCCGGGTCAAGGTCGCACTCGGGGAGGAGGACCCGGTTATCGACTCCGTCACCGCCGTCTGGGAGACGGCGGATTGGCACGAGCGGGAGTGCTTCGACCTCTTCGGGATCCGGTTCCGCAACCATCCGGATCTGAGGCGCATCCTGCTGCCCGACGACTTCGAGGGGCACCCGCTGCGGAAGGACTTCCCCCTGGAGGGAACGGGCAAGCCATGAGCGCCGAGACCCTGAGCCTCAACCTGGGCCCCCAGCATCCGAGCACCCACGGCGTTCTGCGCGTCGTCCTCGAGCTCGACGGCGAGACCGTCGTCGACGCCCGCCCCGACATCGGCTTTCTGCACCGGGGCATCGAGAAGCTCGCCGAGAACCGCACGTATCACCAGGTCATCGTGCTCACTGACCGCCTCGACTACCTGGCGGCCCTGAGCAACAACCTGGCCTACGTCCTGGCGGTGGAGAAGCTCATGGACATCGAGGTCCCCCGTCGGGCCCGCTACATCCGGGTCGCCCTGGCAGAGCTGCAGCGGATCGCGAGCCACCTGTTCTGGCTCGGCACCCACGCCCACGACCTCGGGGCCATGACGCCCCTGTTCTACGCCCTGCGCGAGCGAGAGGCCCTCATGGACATCTTCGAGGCCCTTTCGGGCTCCCGCCTGACGCCGAGCTTTCTGCGGATCGGGGGCCTGGCGGCCGACATCGACGCCCGCTTCGTCGAGTCCGTGCGGGTCTTCACGGACACCTTCCAGGGGCGGGTGGACGAGTACGAAACGCTGCTGACGCAAAACCCCATCTGGAAGTACCGGACGAAGGGGGTCGGCATCCTCGACGCGGGGCAGTGCATTCGCCTCGGCATCTCGGGGCCCATGCTGCGCAGCGCCGGGGCGCCCCTCGATCTGCGAAAGGCGCAGCCATACTCCTGTTACGACGAATTTCATTTTGAAATACCCGCCGGAAAGGCGGGCGACGTCTACGACCGGTACCTCGTCCGCATCCGGGAGATGCGCGAGAGCGCCCGTATCGCCCGGCAGGCCGTCGACGGGCTCCCCGAGGGGCCCTGGACGGCGGCGGGCTCGCCGGCCGTCTTCCCCGCGAAGGGCGAGCTGAAGCACAGCATCGCCGGCCTGATCCGGCATTTCGGCCTCGTCATGGAGGGCATGAAGCCCCCGGCGGGCGAGGTCTACCACGCCGTCGAGTCGCCGCGGGGCGAGCTGGGCTTCTACATCGTCAGCGACGGCGGCCCCCAGCCCCTGCGGCTCAAGGTCCGCCCCCCGTCCTTCGTGAACCTCCAGGGCCTGGTGAAGATGATCCGCGGCAGGCTCCTGGCCGACGTGGTGGCCGTCATCGGGGCCGTGGACATCGTGCTGGCCGAGGTGGACAGATAGGACAGGGCAAAGACTAAAGGATAAAGCGAAACGATGAGACAGGAGCTTGTCAAACAATTTTCGGAAGAGCAGATGGCGAAAGTGGAAGCCCTGATCGAGGCGCACCGCAGGGTGCCCGGCTCCCTTCTCGTGGTGCTCGAGAAGGCGCAGGACGTCACCCTGTACCTGCCCGTGAACCTCCAGCGCTACATCGCTGCGGGGATGGGGATCCCCCCGAGCAAGGTCTCCGGGGTGGTGACCTTCTACTCCTACTTCAGCACCGTCCCGCGGGGGCGCAAGGTCGTCAAGGTCTGCAGCGGGACGGCCTGCTACGTCAAGCGCTCCGGCGAGATCATGGACCGGCTCAAGCAGAAGATCGGCGTCGAGGAAGGGGAGGTCTCCGCCGACGGCGAGTACTCCATAGAGGAGGTCCGCTGCTTGGGGGCCTGCGGCCTGGCGCCTGTCGTCGTCATCGGCGAGGAGACCTTCGGCCTCATCGACCCGGAACACGTGGAGGAGATCATCGAAAAAACCTGAAACCGGGAGTTTCGGGAAACGGGGTGAACGGGCATGACCATCAAGGAATTGAGTGAAATCAAGGAATCCTACATCGACGAGCGCAAGAGGGAGCTCGAGGAGGGCGTGGCGACCGTCGACGTCCACATGGGCACCTGCGGCATCGCCGCCGGGGGCCGCAATGTCTTTTCGGCCCTGCAGGGGGAGATCGAGCGGCTGGGCGTTGAAAACGTGAAGCTGCGAGTCACGGGATGCGCGGGGCTCTGCAGCATGGAGCCCATGATCACCGTGCATCTTCCCGGGCAGGCGCCCGTCAAGTACGGCAAGCTCGACGCCGCGAAGACCCGGGAGATCTTCTACAGCCACATCCTCGGCGGCCACCCGAAGGCGGAGTACGCCATAGGGCAGGGCCTCGAGAAACCGCAGAAACGGGTGGAGATCGAATGATCTCGTCGGTCAGCAAGATCGCCTACTGCGCGAGCCGGACCTGCAAGTTCCGCAAGCCCGTCGACGTGCGAGCGCTGCTGGAGAAGGCCCTCGACGAGCTGGGCTACCGCGACCGGATCGGCCTCGTGGAGACGGAGTGCCTGATCTCGTGCTACCAGGGCCCCTCCATCATGTTCCTGCCGGGCGGGAAGGTCTTCCAGGTCCTCTCGGGGGAGCACTTCACGGAGACGCTGAAGGGCTTCTTCGCCTCGCTGCAGCATCCCACCTCGCCGCTGCTGAGCGAGCCCCGCACCGATAAGGAGATCCCCGGGATCGAGCACCTGGACTTCTTCGCGAAGCAGAAGCTCATCGTGCTGCGCAACCGCGGCCACATCGACGCCGAGTCGATCGAGGAGTACATCGCCCACGACGGCTACCTCGCCCTGTACAAGGCGCTGACGGCCATGACGCCCGATGAGGTCATCGGCGAGGTGAAACTCTCGGGGCTGCGCGGCCGGGGCGGGGCGGGGTTCCCCACGGGCACCAAGTGGGAGGAGGCGCGCAAGTACGCCACTTTCCCGAAGTACGTCATCTGCAACGGCGACGAGGGCGACCCCGGCGCCTTCATGGACCGCAGCGTCATGGAGTCGGACCCCCACGCCGTCCTGGAGGGGATGATCGTCTGCGGCTACGCCATCGGCGCCCGCCGAGGCTACATCTACGTCCGCGCCGAATACCCCCTGGCCCTGAGGATGCTGCGGACGGCCATCGACCGGGCCCGCGGGAAGGGCTTCCTGGGCCGCAACATCCTGGGCACGGGGTTCGATTTCGACATCGACATCTACCCCGGCGCGGGGGCCTTCGTCTGCGGCGAGTCGACGGCGCTCATGTACTCCATCGAGGGAAAGCGCGGCATGCCGCGCATCAAGCCGCCCCGCTCCACCGAGTCGGGCCTCTGGGGCCGCCCCACGTGCCTCAACAACGTGGAGACCTTCGCCAACGTCCCCCAGGTCATCCTCAACGGGGGCGCGTGGTTCAACTCCATCGGTACGGCGGACAGCACGGGCACGAAGGTCTTCTCGCTGACGGGGGCCGTGAAGAACGTGGGCCTCGTGGAGGTGCCCATGGGGACCGACCTGCGAACGATCATCTTCGAGATCGGCGGCGGCATCCGGGGCAACGCCCGCTTCAAGGCCGTCCAACTCGGAGGGCCCTCGGGCGGGTGCCTCACGGAGCAGCACCTGCACCTGCCGGTGACCTTCGACTCGCTGCAGGACGCCGGCGCCATGATGGGCTCGGGCGGTGTCGTCGTCATGGACGACACGAACTGCATGGTGGACGTGGCCCGGTTCTTCACGCAGTTCAGCGTCGACGAGTCCTGCGGCAAGTGCGTTCCCTGCCGCGTGGGCCTGAAGGTCATGCTGGGCACGCTGGAGAAGATCATCGTCGGGCAGGGGGAACCCTCGGACCTGGCGCTGCTGGAGAGGCAGGCCAACCACATCGCCGCCACCTCCCACTGCGGCCTTGGGCAGGCGGCGCCCAACCCCGTCCTGAGCACCCTGCGCTACTTCCATGACGAGTACGAGGCCCACATCCGCGAGAAACGCTGCCCGGCGCTGGTCTGCACGGACCTTATCCGCTTCGAGGTCGACGCGGAGGCCTGCAAGCGCTGCGGGTTGTGCGCGAGGGTCTGTCCCGTCGATGCCATCACCTGGCAGAAGAAGGAGCCGGCCGTCCTGCACCGCGAGAAGTGCATCCGCTGCAAGTCCTGCATCCGGGCCTGCAAGTTCAAGGCGATCCACTAGAGGAACCCCATGATCACCCTGAAAGTCAACGACATCGAGGTCACCGTCCCCCGGGGGAGCACCATCCTGCAGGCCGCAGAGAAGGCGGGGGTCTTTGTCCCGACGCTCTGCCACGACAGGCGGATCACCCCCTACGGGGCCTGCCGCCTCTGCGTCGTCGAGGACCGGAAGAAGCCGGGCAATCTCGTCCCGTCGTGCTTCACCCCCGCGCGGGACCGCATGGAGATCCTCACGGAGACCCCCGCCGTGCTCGACGCCGTGCGGACCCAGCTGCAGCTCATCCTCGTGAACCACCCCCTGGACTGCCCCGTCTGCGACAAGGCGGGCGAGTGCACCCTGCAGGACCTGGTGATCCGCTACAACATCGCCGAGGCCCCCTTCGGGACGGAGCGCTTCACACGCTACGTGGACCGCCGCTCGCCGCTCATCGAGCGCGACATGACCCGATGCGTCCTGTGCGGCCGCTGCGTGCGGATCTGTGGCGAGCTGCAGGGCCGCGACGAGCTGGAGTTTCTCCACCGGGGCCACAAGACGGTTGTGGGAACCGACGGGGGCCGACCCCTCGATTGCGACTTCTGCGGGCTCTGCGTCTCCACCTGTCCCGTGGGCGCGCTCAACGACAAGCTCTTCAAGGACCGGACCCGTGTCTGGAAGATCCGCAGGGAGGCTTCCGTCTGCAGCCACTGCGGACTCGCCTGCCGGGCCGACTTTCACCTCGAGGAGGGACGGCTGCGGCGCGTGACGCCGGCCGTCGCGGAGGGAAGCGAAAAGGGCCTTCTCTGCGTGCGGGGCCAGTTCGGCTGGCGGGCCTTCGAGAGCCCGGCCCGTCTCGGTGCCCCGCAGGTGCGCAGAGACGGGGCGCTGCGCGAAGCCGGCTGGGACGAAGCCGTCGGCCATGCCGCGAAGAGCCTCGACGCCGTCCGGCGCTCCCATGGCGCGGCGTCGATCGCCCTGCTCACGGCGGACCAACTCACCACGGAAGAGGCCACGGCCTGGGGCGCCTTCTGGCGCGACACCCTCGGCGGCGGCCCGATCGGCTCGATCCAGGCGGGCGGGTACCGCCGGATCGTCGAGATCCTCGCCGGCGCGCGGGGCGCGCGGGTTGCGGGGGGGACCCTCCGGGATCTCGACGAGGCGGAGGTTCTCGTCGTACTGGGTGGCGGGGCCGCCGAGATGCACCCCGTGCTCAAGCCCCTCGTCAACGGCTGGATGAAAAAGGGGGACAGGCAACTCGCCGTCGTCTCGTCCTGGCCCGACGCCCTGACACGGCGGGCCACGCTGCCTCTGACCGTGGCCCCCGGGCTGGTGGAGGAATTCTGCGCCGAGCTTCTCGAGGCCCTCGGCCCGGAGAGGACAACTCCCCCGGCCGACCTGGCCCGGTTCGGCATCGACTCCTGCGCCCTGGCCCGCCTCATCGGCCTGCTCGAGCAACACCGCGAGGTCGCGGTGCTCGTCGCGCCGGAGCCCTGCGGGGACAACCGGCAGAAGGCGCGCCTGGCGGCCTTCCTGCAGGACAAAGTCCGGGCCGTCGTGCCCCTGGGCGGCCAGGTCAACAGCGCCGGCGCCGTGCTCGAGGCGGGATTGACCTCCAGCGACGGGCCCGTCGACGGGCTGTCGCTTCTCGAGGGAATCGAGGCCGGCCGCATCCGGGCGCTCTACCTCCTGGGGGAGGATCCCCTCGAGTGCCTGCCGGACCCGCAACGGGTGCGCGCGGCTCTGGAGCGGCTCGACTGCATCGTATGCCAGGGCCCCTTCGAGACGGCCGTCACCGGCCTTGCGCACGCGGTGCTGCCCGCGGCCCTTCTCCACGAGAAGGGGGGGGCCGTCCTTTCGCTCCTGGGGGAGAAGCGCACCCTCCGCCCCGTGCTGCCCCCTTTCGGGAAGTCCCGGCAGGACGGGGAGATCCTCCGGGACCTCGCCGCGGCCCTGGGCGCCGCGCCCCGCGCCCCCTCGGTGCCGGAGATACCGAAACCCGCGGCCCCGCTGCGCGCCGCGCTGCCGGACGACGCCGGGCAGGGGATGCCCTACCACCTCGAGGCGGTGCCCTCGCTCTTCGGCGACGGGGTCCTGTCGAGGCAGAGCCCCGACCTGGAAGAACTGCGCCGGGGCCTCCGGGTCGTGTTGAGCGTCGGGGACTTCGAGCGCATGGGGCTTGCGGAGCGTGAGATCGTGGAGGTGCGGACTCCCTACGGCCGCGCCCGGGCCGAGGCGGAGCGGGACGTGGCCGTGCCGCGCGCCGTTCTCCTTCTGCGCCATGCGGCGGGCAGCACAGCGGGGCTTTCCCTCACCCGGCCGGGGGCGGGCGTCGTGCCGGCGGCCATTACGAGGATCGAGACATGACGACAACGGATTTCCTGTGGGGCGTGCTGCGGATCGTGCTCATCTTTTCGGCCGTCATGGGCCTCGTTGCCTATATGACCCTGATGGAAAGGCGATTCCTGGGCTTCTTCCAGATCCGGCTGGGCCCGAATCGCGTGGGCCCCGGGGGTCTGCTGCAGCCGATCGCCGACGGGATCAAGCTCTTCTTCAAGGAGGACATGACCGTCTCCCACGCGAACCGCTTCTGGTTCGTCCTGGCGCCGGCCATCGCGCTCGTCTCGGTGCTGGCCTGCTTTGCCGTCGTGCCCGCCTCGCCGGCGATCGTCGTGGCGGACATGCCCGTGGCCGTCCTGTACCTCCTGGCCCTCTCCTCCATGGGCGTCTACGGCATCCTGCTGGCCGGCTGGTCGTCGAACAACACGTACTCGCTGCTGGGCGGGCTGAGGGCCGCCGCCCAGATGATCAGCTACGAGATCCCGCTGGCGCTGTCCGTCGTGGGTGTGCTGATCCTAGCGGGCTCCATGAGCCTCGTCGAGATCGTGAAGGCCCAGGAGGGGCTCTGGTTCGTCGTGAAGCAGCCCCTGGGGTTTTCCCTTTTCCTGATCTGCATCTCGGCGGAAACCAACCGCACGCCCTTCGACCTGCTGGAGTGCGAGAACGAACTGGTCGCCGGCTACCAGACGGAGTATTCCTCCATGAAGTTCGGGCTCTTCTACATGGCCGAGTACGCCCACATCCTGCTGGCCTCGTGCCTGGTGAGCTTCTTCTTCCTGGGCGGCTGGAACGGCCCGCTGCTGCCGGCGCCCCTGTGGCTGCTGATCAAGGTCTTCTTCGTCTTTGCGGCGTTCATCTGGGTGCGGGCCACCTTTCCCCGCATCCGCTACGACCAGCTGATGGGGTTTTCCTGGAAGGTGCTGCTGCCGCTCGCCTTCGCAAACCTGATGGCGACGGCGGCGCTGACCGTAATCCTCTCGTAAGGAACTGACATGAGCAAGGCCCTGCTGAAGGGGTTGGCCCTCACCCTGAAAACGTTTTTCCGCAAGCCCGTCACGGTCCAGTACCCCGACGAGAAGCGGCCCGTCCCGGAGCGCTTCCGGGGGCGGCCGGCGCTCGTCGCCCGCGAGGACGGCACGCCCCGCTGCGTGGCCTGCGGCCTCTGCGAGAAGATCTGCCCGAGCCTCTGCATCGCCGTCACGGCCGAGACGGGTCCCGAGGGCATCCGTGCCCTTGCCCGCTACCGCCTCGATCTCAACCGCTGCTCCTTCTGCGGCCTCTGCGTCGAGGCCTGCCCCGTGGAGGCCATCGTCATGAGCGCCGAGTACGAGCTGGCCGCCGCCGGCCGCGACACTCTCGTCTGCGACGCGGGGCGCCTGCTGGCCGCGCCGGGCCGGGCCGGGGAGGGACGATCATGATCGAGACGATCCTCTTCTGGGTTCTCGCCGCCGCGACCGTCGCCTCCGCCCTGGGGGTCGTCGCCCTGCGAAGCCCCGTGGGAAGCGTCATGGCGCTGCTTGCGGCCATGCTGGCCACGGCGGGCCTCTACGCCCTCATGGGGGCGCCCGTGCTGGCCCTCTTCCAAATCATCGTCTATATCGGGGCCGTCCTCGTGCTTTTCCTGTTCGTCGTCATGCTCCTCGATCTCAAGGGGACCGCTGCCCCCATGCGGATCCCGGCCCGCTCCGCGGCCGCAGGCGCGGCCGGCATCGGGCTCACGGCGGCGGCCGCCTGGGGGGTCTGGAAGAGCTTTTCGCTCGCGCCCCCCGCGGGCGGTCTTCGGCCCGCGCCGGGGGTTGCCGAGATCGCCCTCGACCTTTTCGGCCGGCACCTTCTCGTCTTCGAGCTGACGTCCGTGCTGCTCCTGGCCGCGGCCGTCGGGGCCATTTTCATCAGCCGGACGAAACAAAGGAGGCCCTCATGAGCCTGGAACACGTCATCGGACTGGGGATCGTCCTCTTCGCCATCGGGGCGTCGGGGTTCTTCATCCGCTCCAACACCCTCGTGCTGCTTTTGTGCATCGAGCTGATGCTCAACGCCGTGAACCTGATCCTCGCCGGGTTTTCCCGCTACCTCCACGGAACGGAGGGGCAGGTCTTCGTCTTCATGATCATGACGGTGGCCGCCGCGGAGGCCGCCGTGGGGCTTGCCATTCTCGTGGCCCTCTACCGGCTCCTCGGGACCCTCGACATGAGCCGGATCAACATCCTGAAAGGGTAAGCGCCATGCTGTCCGAATCGATCTGGATCCTCCCTGCCCTGCCCGCCCTGGGGGCCCTCGTCAACGGCCTTCTCGGCGCCCGGTGGCGCGAAAAAGGCGTCGCCGCCGTCGCCGTCGGCTCCGTGGGCCTCGCGCTGGCGGCGGCCCTCGCCCTGCTGGTGGAAATGCTTTCCGGCCCGGCCGACCGGGCGTTCTCCGTCACGCTCTGGCGGTGGCTTGCCGACGGGGCGCTCCGCATCGAGACGGGCTTCGTGCTCGACCGCCTCGCCATGGTCATGGTCATGGTCATCCTCTTCGTGGGGTTTCTCATCCACCTCTACTCGGCCGATTACATGAAGGGCGATCCCGGGTACCGCCGCTTCTTCGTCTGCCTCAACCTCTTCGTCTTCTTCATGCTCGTCCTCGTGCTGGCCGACAACCTGGTGGTCACCTTCGTCGGCTGGGAGGGCGTGGGGCTGTGCTCGTACCTGCTGATCGGGTTCTGGCACGAGAAGACCGCGGCCTGCGACGCAGGCCGCAAGGCCTTCGTCGTCAATCGTATCGGCGACTACGGGTTTCTCCTGGGGACCCTGCTGGCCGCCGTGACCTTCGGGACGGTGAACTACGGGGAGCTCGCCCGCCTCCTGGCGACGGGCCCCGCCGTCCCCGAGGGCATCGTCGCGGCCGTCGCCCTGCTGCTCTTCATGGGGGCCATGGGAAAATCGGCCCAGTTCCCGCTCCACGTCTGGCTGCCCGACGCCATGGAGGGCCCCACGCCGGTCTCGGCCCTGATCCACGCGGCCACCATGGTCAACGCCGGCGTGTACCTCATGTGCCGCATGGCGCCCTTGCTCGAGAAGGCCCCCGCCGTGCTGCCCGTCATCGCTGCCGTCGGGCTCGTCACGGCGCTTTACGCGTCCTTTTCCGCCCTGGGCCAGCGCGACATCAAGCGTGTGCTCGCCTACTCGACGGTGAGCCAGATCGGCTACATGTTCGTGGCGCTGGGCTGCGGCCTCTGGGCCGCCGGTATGTTCCATCTCCTGACTCACGGCATCTTCAAGGGGCTGCTCTTTCTCGCGGCCGGGGCCGTGATCCACGCCCTCGACGGCGAGCAGGATCTCTCGCGCATGGGGGGCCTCCTGAAGGACCTTCCGGCCGTCTCCGTCACCTTCATCGCGGGGCTCATGGCCCTGGCGGGGATCTTCCCCCTGTCGGGCTTCGTGAGCAAGGACGCCATCCTCTGGGGCGGCTTCGAGCGCTACGGGCTCTTTTTCTGGCTGGCCGCCTTCGGCGGCGCCCTCGTGACGGCCCTCTACTCGGCGAAGCTCCTCTCGGCCTTCCTCGGCGCGCGGCGCTCCGGGGGCCACCCCCACCGGCCGGGGCCCATCATCGTGGTCCCCCTGGCCGTCCTGGCCGTCTTCGCGCTGCTGGCGGGAATCCCGGGGCTGCCGCTCTTCACGCCGGACACGTTCTTTTCCCGGTTCCTGGGAATGCCCGTCGCGGCGCCCGCCACGGCGGCGTCGCACACCCTCGAGGTGGCCCTCACGGTGCTGCAGTCCCTGGCCGTTCTCGCGGTGCTGGCCGGCGCGATCCGGCTCTTCACGAGGGCGCGCCGCCCCGCGGACCCGGCCGTCCTGGCCGGCGGCTTCGGCATGGACCGCCTCAACGACTTTCTGTTCGTCCGGCCCCTGAAGGCCTGCGCCCGCCTCTTCGCGGCGATCATCGACCCTCGCGTCATTGACGGCGCCGTCAACGGCCTAGGCTCCCTCTCCACGGCCCTGGGCCGCCTTGTGTCGGGGCTGCAGACGGGCGAGCTGAGGCACTACGCCGTCTCGCTCATTGCCGGGGCCTGCGCCCTGATTGTCCTCACCGCCTTTTTCGCCGGAGGTCTCTGAGATGACAATAAACGATTTCCCCCTGCTGTCCGTCATGATCGCCCTTCCCCTGGCGGGGAGTGCCCTGGTGCTCGCGCTGGACGGGCGGCGGGCCCGCGCTGTCGCGCTCGGCGCTTCGCTTCTCACGTTTATCGCGACGATTGCTCCCCTCGTTCTCTTCCGGACGGGGGAACCGGGGTTCCAGTTCGTCGAGTACCGCCCCTGGGTCGCATCCCTGGGGATCGCCTGGCACCTCGGGATCGACGGGCTCTCTCTCTTCCTGCTGCCGCTGACGGGCTTTTTGTCGCTGGCGGCCGTCCTCGTGTCGTGGGAGAGCGTCGGGCAGAAGGTAAAGGCCTACTTCATCTCCTTCCTCGTCCTCGAGGCAGGGATGCTGGGGGTGTTCGTCGCCCTGGACGCGATTCTCTTCTACGTCTTCTGGGAGGCCATGCTCATCCCCATGTTCCTCATCATCGGCATCTGGGGAAGTGAAAACCGGCGCTACGCGGCCCTCAAGTTCATCCTCTACACCGTGGCGGGGAGCCTCTTTCTGCTCGTGGGCTTCATCGTCATGGCCTTGCTCGTCCAGTCGCAAGGAGGCGCCCCGAGCTTCGACATCACGCGCTGGATGGCGTACCGGGTACCCGCGCAGCACCAGTTCTGGCTCTTTGCCTTTTTCTTCGCCGCCTTTGCCGTCAAGGTGCCCCTCTTCCCCCTGCACACGTGGCTTCCCGATACCCACGTGGAGGCCCCCACGGCGGGGAGCGTCCTGCTGGCGGGGGTGCTCCTCAAGATGGGCGTCTACGGCATCCTGCGCTTCTGCTTCCCCCTCTTCCCCGAGGCGACGGCCTTCTTTACGCCCGCCGTCATGACCCTGGGCCTCATCGGGGTCGTCTACGGGGCGCTCGTCGCCTTCGCCCAGAAGGACCTGAAAAAGCTCGTGGCCTACTCCAGCGTGAGTCACATGGGGCTCATTGTCGTGGGCGTCTTCTGCCTCAACCTGGCGGGTCTGAAGGGCGGCATCGTCCAGATGCTCAACCACGGGCTGAGCACGGGGGCGCTCTTCATCCTGGTGGGGGCCCTCTACGAGCGCAAGAAGACGCGGGATCTCGACCGGCTCGGGGGGCTGGCGGGCCGCACGCCCGTGCTGGCGACCTTCTTCGTCATCACCATGCTGTCCTCCGTGGGGCTGCCCGGGCTCAACGGGTTCGTGGGCGAGTTCCTGCTGTTGCTGGGGAGCTTCCGGTATGCCTGGTGGCTCGGGGCCCTGGCCGCCGTCTCGGTGGTCCTCGGGGCCCTCTACCTGCTCTGGATGACCCAGCGGGTTCTCTTCGAGAAGGACCGCTCGCCGGAAAAAACCGGCTTCGGGGACTTCTCGATCCGGGAGACGATCATCATGACGCCCATCGTGCTGGCCATGTTCTTCATCGGCCTTTTCCCGGCGGGCCTGACGGACCGCCTCGAGCCGGCGGCACGGCAGATCATCGCCGTTTCGGCACCGGGCACCGCCCGCGAGGCCCCGCCTGCGGCGGACGTGAACATCCTTGCGGAGGGAGGGACCCATGGCCTTCAACATCCCCGACGTTAACCTCGTGAGCCTGCTGCCGGAGATCCTCCTGCTTGCGGCGGCTGCGGGGATTCTGCTCTTTTCAGGCGAGACCGGCCGCCGGAGGGCCGCCGCCTGCGCGGCCGGAGCCGTTGCCGCCTCCCTGGCGTCGACCCCGCTGCTTTTCATGGGCGCCGGCATGAGGGGCTTCGACGGCCTCATCGTCAAGGACGACGCGACCCTGATCTTTCTCGCCCTCATGGACCTGGCGGCCATCGCGGCCGTCGCCCTCTCCCGCGACGGAAGCGCCGGGGAGCAGGAGGGCGGAGAGGTTTACGGGCTTGCCCTGTTCGCCCTGATCGGTATGCACGTCATGGCCGCGAGTCGGGACCTCCTCGTGCTCTTCCTGGGTCTCGAGACCCTGGCGCTGCCCCTCTACGTCCTGGTCGGCTCCAACCGGGCGTCCCGCGACGGGATGGAGGCGGCGGTGAAGTACTTCCTCCTCGGGAGCTTCGCGTCGGCCCTCTTCCTGCTGGGCCTGGCCCTCTACTACGGCGCGACGGGGACCACGGCGCTCACGGCGGTCTCGCGGCCCCTGGCGCAGCCTTCGCTGGCCTTTGCGGGCCTGGCCCTCGTGACCGCGGGGGTCGGGTTCAAGATCGCCGCCGTGCCCTTCCACATGTGGGCCCCCGACGCCTACGAGGGGGCCCCGGTGCCGGTGGCCGCCTACATCTCCGTGGCGCCCAAGGTGGCCGCCTTCGCCGTGCTGCTTCGCCTGGGGCTCTCCCTGCCGAGCCCCGACCCGGGGTTCTGGACCCATGCCGTCCTCGCCATGTCCGCAGCCGGCATGATCGTGGGAAACCTCGCCGCGCTCCGGCAGGGCGGGTTCGTGCGGATGCTTGCCTACTCCGGCATCGCCCAGGCGGGCACCATGCTCATCGGCCTTGCGGCCCTGCCGGCGCAGGGCGGGGCGGCCCTGACCTTCTACCTCCTGGTCTACCTCTTCATGAACCTCGGGGCCTTTGCCGCCGCCGTTGCCCTCGAGCGCCGCGAAGGCGGTCGCCTGCAGATCGACGACCTTTCGGGTCTCGCCTCGCGCCGGCCGCTCTTCGCCTTCGCCCTGGCGGTCTTCATGGTCTCGCTGGCGGGCCTGCCGCCCACGGGAGGCTTCTTCGCCAAGTTCACCCTGTTCAAGGCCGGCATCGAGGCCGGGCAGCTCCCCGTGGTCCTCGTGGCCGTCGCGATGACCGTCGTCTCTCTTTTCTACTATTTGAGGGTCGTGGCGGTCCTGTACATGCGCGACGACGCGGGGTGCCTGGAGATCCGTCCGGGGGCGCCGCTCCTCGCGGGCTTCATCGGCGCGGCGGCCCTCGCGACGCTCCTTACGGGAGTGCTCCCGGGGGAGTTTCTCCGGGAGATCCTTGCCGCCTTTGCCCCGGCCGCCCTGTAACGGGCAAGACCCTTTCCCGGGGACGTTCCTCGGGGTAATCCCAGAAAAGTTTCTGTTGACGGGAAAGTCGGCCGGGCGTATAAACAGCCGAAATGAAAGCGCCTTCTTCCTTGATGCACGGTGAAGGCGTGTTTTTTTATCCGGCCTATGCACAACAGAGAGCCCCTGCGGCTGGGACCGTTTTTCGCGCGACACCTCTCGCCGGCGAGGATTTTCATCCTCAGCTTCGCGGGCGTCATCCTGGCCGGCGCCCTCCTGCTGTGGCTTCCTTTCGCCTCGACAAAGGGCATCCGTTTTGTCGATGCCCTCTTCTTGTCGGCCTCGGCCGTCTGCGTGACGGGGCTTGCCACGGTGGATGTGGGCACCGATCTCTCCACGGCGGGGCAGGTGATCCTCATCGGTCTCTTCCAGGTCGGGGGGCTGGGCATCCTCACGTTCTCGGCATTTCTTTTCGGGATGATGGGACGCGGGATCTCCTTCAAGGGCCGCGAGATCGTCCAGAGCACGTTCCTGCACACGCCCCGGCGGGACTTTTTCATCATCCTCAAATCGGTGATCCTGTCCACGGTCATCATCGAGTCCGCGGGCGTGCTCCTGCTTTTCATCCGCTTCGTCCAGGAGTTTCCGGTGCCCACAGCCCTCTATTATGCCGTGTTCCACGCCATCTCGGCCTTCAACAACTGCGGGTTCTCGCTTTTTCCGGACAGCTTCGTCCGCTACCAGGGGGACGTGCTTCTCAACTTCACGGTCATGATGCTCATCATCTTCGGCGGGATCGGATTCGTCGTACACCACGAGGTGTTCGCGCGCCTGAAGGACCGCAACGCAAGGCTCTCCCTCCACAGCCGGATCGTGCTGGCCACCACGGCGGGACTCATCGTGGCCGGGGCCGTCCTGTTCTGGCTTTTCGAGGACGACTACATCCTCAAGGGTCTCTCCCCCGGGACACAGGTCCTGGTCTCGCTCTTCCAGTCCATCACGCCCCGGACAGCGGGGTTCAACACCGTCGACATCGGCCAGCTGACCAATGCCACGATCCTGATGATGCTCGTGCTCATGTTCATCGGGGGCTCGCCGGGCTCGACGGCGGGCGGGATCAAGACGACGAGCTTCGCCCTGCTGCTGCTCATGATGTGGAACCGCTGGCGCGGAAGCGAGGAGGTGACCGTCGCCAACCGAACCGTGCCGAAAGAGCTGATCGGCCGGACGCTGTCCATCACGCTGGCCTCGATGCTCTCCGTCTTCTTTGTCGTGGCGGCGGTCATGGCGGCCGGGCATGTGGAGTCGGGACCGATGGAGCGGCAGCGGTTCGTGGAGTACATTTTCGAGACCGTTTCGGCCTTCGGCACCGTGGGCCTCTCCATGGGGGTCACGCCGAAACTGGGGGACTTCCAGAAGCTGCTGATCGTCTTCATGATGTTCGCAGGCAGGGTGGGGCCCCTGACGCTCGCCTTTTCGCTGTCGTTCCGTGAGGGGAAGAAAAGCGTGGTGTACGCGGAAGAGACCGTCATGGTCGGGTAAGGAGGCGCTGCCATGAAAAAGCGGGTTGTCGTGGTCGGGCTGGGCATCTTCGGGATCAACCTCGTGAAGGAACTCTCCAAGAGCGGCGTCGAGGTGATCGCCATCGACAAGGTGAAAGAGGCCGTTCAGCACGTGAGGGACTGCGCTACCAAGGCCATCGTCGCCGACGGCACGGACCCGGAGATCATGAGCACCATCGGCCTGCGCGAGGACGACCTTGTCGTCGTCTCCTTCGGGGAGGATCTGGCGGCCAGCACCCTGATCACGTTGCACCTCAGGCAGATGAAGGTGAGGAATATCATCGTCAAGGCCCCCAACGAGGACCACAAGCTGATCCTGGAAAAGGTAGGCGCCACGGAGGTCATCATCCCGGAAAAGATCATGGCCGACAAGATCGCCAAGAGCATCGTGTCGCCCAACGTCCTGGACTACATCCCGCTGTCCGAGGACTACATCATCTGCGAGATTGCCCCGCCCGCCAGCTTCATCGGCAAGTCCATCGCCGAGCTGCAGCTGCGCAACCGCTATCACGTCGACGTCATCGCCGTGCGCGACACGCTCACGGAAAAGATCCAGATGATCCCCGCGGCCAGCTTCGTCGTCAAGGACAGCGAGGTCCTCGTCGTCGTGGGCCGGGGGGCGGATATCGACAAGATAAAATGACGTCCGTTTCGTCTGTGCGGTCTTTTCCGTATTACATGCCAGGAGTTGGCAGCGGATTTGCTTATGGTGTACAGACCGTGACGCAGGCATGGCCTCCCCGGGGAGAGTCAGGGACCGGACGGACGGGACAGACCGGATAGACTGGAAAGACAGGAATGGATTTTATTGTAAACTACATCGACTTCGTCCTGCACATCGACCGGCACCTCGACGGGCTGATCCAGACCTACGGGACCTGGGTCTACCTCATCCTGTTCGCGATCATCTTCTGCGAGACGGGCCTTGTGGTGACCCCCTTTCTGCCGGGGGACTCGCTGCTCTTCGTGACGGGCACCATCGCCGCCCGGGGCTCCCTCGACCTGCAGACAACCCTCTTACTTCTCTGCTCGGCTGCCATCATCGGCGACAACGTCAATTACTGGATTGGCCGATTCGTGGGGGCCAGGATCGTGGAGCGGGGGTGGGTGCGGCAGGAGTACATGGACCGGACGCATCATTTTTACGAGAAGTACGGCGGCAAGACGGTCTTTCTCGGCAAGTTCCTGCCCATTATCCGGACCTTTGCGCCCTTCGTGGCGGGCATCGCGAAGATGACCTACCCGAAGTTTCTCGCCTTCAACATCTCCGGGGCGATCACCTGGATGTGCGTCTTCATCCTCGGCGGCTACTACTTCGGCAACCTGCCCTTCGTGAAGAACAATTTCACCCTCGTCATCCTCGCCATCATCGTGCTCTCCGTCCTGCCCAGCGTGTTTGAGTTTGTCCGTGCCCGAAGGCATATCAAGCAGGCACGGAAAGCGGCCGATTAGAGAAAGGGGACAGGGTCCAGGGAAGGAAGAAGATTTCGTTCAAAATACAATCTTCTACACCTTCAGCCCCTATCCCCGAGCCGCGATACCCGATACCCTGTTTTTGTCATTTCTTCCTCGCCGTGACGCGGAAACTGCATACCGGGGCGCCGAAGCCCATCCGGGCAATTGTCTCCTGGCTGACATCGTGGTCGGGCAGCAGGGACGAGAACCAGATCTGCCACAGCTGCTCGCAGGTGAGGCAGGCCTGGACGTCCTTTTCCAGCTTGGCCCGCTTGGCTCCTTCCCGGGCCGCGCACTTGTGCACCGTAACCGTGAGAGTGTCGCCCTCGATGGCGTAATCCCCCGCGAAGACGCCGCGGTCGGCCCCGAACATGCGGAAGTAGGCCTGCCAGACCTCGAGGGCGTCCCGCAGGTCGTCGGCCTTCTTTTTGCCCAGGGCCTGCAGGGTGCTGCGCATCTCGAGGCGCCCGAAGGCATGGCGCGTCCGGATGTTGAGCTCGGCGGCGGTATCCCACCCGAATTTGTCGTTCACTTTCAGGAACCACTGACCATCCCAGGCCAGGGCCAGCCCCGCCATGACCTGCGCCCGAACATCGTAAGGGATTTCATAAGGCTTTTTTGCGGACATCTTGTGCCCCTTCCTTCAGAATTTTCGCCGAGGGGATATTACGAACGGCAGGCGTCGGGGTCAAGGCAAAAGGAAAGGGGGTACAGGGGCCAGGGTACAGGGTACAGGCAAGGAATGGGGATTTCTTTTAACCCTGAACCCTTTACCCTGAACCCGGAACCCTTTCTTCAGATGCCTTTCCGGTAGGCCAGCTTCTGCTCGAGATGCCGCGAGTAGCTCGTCAGCATGAAGCAGAGGATGAAGTAGATGACGGCGATGAAGAGGAAGATCTGGGCCGGGTAGACCATCGTGCGGTTGCTCACCTGGGTGGCCACGTGGGTGAGTTCGGCCACGCCGACGATGAAGGCCAGCGACGTGTCCTTGATGAGCGACACGAGCTGGTTCACGAAGGAGGGGATCATGTTCCGCACGGCCTGGGGCAGGACGATGTACACCATCACCCGCCACCGGGATAGCCCTGTCGAAAGCCCCGCCTCAGTCTGGCCCCTGGGGATGCCTTCGATGCCGGCCTGGACGATCTGGGACATGTAGGCCGAGGTGAAGACGGTGAGCGCCGCGATGACCGTCCAGCTCTCCTCCACGACCATCCCCATGAAGGCCGGCAGCAGGAAGTACATCCAGAAGATGACCATCAGCAGGGGGATTCCCCGGATCGTGTTCACGACGGTCAGCACCGGGTACCGGATAATGCGGTTCTGGGAGACGCACAGCAGGCCCGTGAAGATGCCGATGACGATCGAGAGGGTGCAGGACACCACGGCCAGCCAGATCGTGAGCGCAAGTCCGCCAATGGGGCCGCTGGGATAGCGTCCCACCAGGAAGTGCTCGATGTTGTCCCAGATGACCTGGAATCCGAACCAGCCGTCCATGGCTTATTTCATCCCCGTCGGAGACAGAACTTTCTTGTCGTAGAGCGTCACGAGGGCCGTGATGACGACGGACAGCGTCAGGTACACGAGGGTCGCCGCCGTGAAGGACTCGAAGCCCTTGAAGGTATAGCTTTCCACCTGCCTGGCCTGGTATGTAAGCTCGGCCACGCCGATCGTCATGGCCAGCGACGAGTTCTTCGTGAGATTGAGGAACTGGCTGATGAGCGGCGGGATCGTGAGCCGCACGGCCTGGGGCAGGATGATGTACTGCATGGAGCGAATGTATGAAAACCCGGAGCTGCGGGCCGCCTCCATCTGCTCCTTCGGGATGGAGCGGATGCCCGAGCGGATGTCCTCGGCGATGAAGGCCGAGGTGTAGATGGTCAGCGCGATGACCGCCGCGGAAAACTCGAAGTCCCGGGCGTTGAGCCAGTCGTTCACTCCCTGCGGCAGGATCTGGTAGGAGCCGAAGTACCAGAAGAAGAACTGAACCAGCAAAGGCGTGTTGCGGATGAACTCGAGGTAGCCCTGGGCGAACCATCGGATGGGCCCGACATTGCTCAGCCGCATGATGGCGATGAGAAGCCCCATCAAAAACGACAGGACGATCGACACCGCCGAGAGCTGGATGGTGACCTTGATGCCGTCGACGATCCACTGGGCGTACTGCCCGGTGAGGACGACGGACCAGTCGAACTGGTACTGGAACATCCCGTTGCCGCCGCTGGTTTCATCCCCGTCACCCGTCTTGCGGGCGGCGGGGTCGCGAAAAACGAGCCGTCCGCACCCTCCCGCATGGCGGGTGCGGACGGCTTCCGGTCAGAACAAACGATTCGAGTGAAAAACGACCGCTACTTCCGGTCCGCCGTGATCTTGAACTTGCCGCGCTCCATGGGCTGGTCGGACTTCGGGTTGAACCACTTGTCCCAGATCTTCCTGGCTTCGCCGTTCTTCTCCATCTCGAGGAGCGTGTCGTTGACGAACTTCAGCATCTTGGGGCTGTCCTTGCGCATGGCTATCCCGTAGGGCTCGTCGGAGATCCGGATGTCGGCGATCTCGAACTGGTCCTTGTTGGGGGCCTTGCCGAGGATGCCGGCCAGGATCGACTCGTCCGTCGTCACCGCCGCAACCTTGCCCTGCTGCAGCGCGAGGAAGGCCTGGGGGTAGTCGTCGAAGGAGAGGATCGTCGCCTTGGGCAGGGCCTTGGAGGCGTTCTGCTCGGAGGTGGTGCCCTTGGCCGTGCCGATCTTCTTGCCGTCGAGGTCGGCGAGGCTCTTCACGGTGCCCTTCTTTACGAGGAACTTCTGTCCCGTGAGGAAGTAGGTGTAGGAGAAGTCGACCTGCTTGGCCCGCTCGGCCGTCCAGGTCAGCGTCGCGATGACCAGGTCGATGTTGCCCGCCTGGAGCTGGGGAATGCGGGCCGCCGAGGTGACGCCCTTGAGCTCGAGCTTCACGCCCATCTTCTTTGCCAGGTAAGCCGCGAAGTCGCAGTCGTAGCCCACGATCTGGCGCGTCTTGGGATCGATGTAGCCGAACCCGGGCGAGGCGTCCTTCGTGCCGACGATCAGGGTGCCTCTCTTCTTGACGATGTCGTAGGTGTCCTCGGCCAAGGCGATGCCCGCCAGGCCGGCCACGAAGGCAACGGTCAGTGCAAATGCCAGAATCTTCTTCATGTCCATCCTCCTTTTTGGGTTTTTCTTCGGAATCGATTACTCGGCCTAGTGCATGGGTGAAAGAATTTCTTTCAGGAACTGCTGCGCCCGCTCGTGCTTAGGGTTCTTGAAGAACTCCTCGGGGTGTGCCTCCTCGAGGATTTTCCCGTAGTCCATGAAGACGACGCGGTTGGAGACCTCGCGGGCAAACCCCATCTCGTGGGTGACGACGACCAGCGTCATCCCCGTGTTGGCAAGGCCCAGCATGACCTGGAGCACCTCGCCGATCATCTCGGGGTCGAGGGCTGAGGTGGGCTCGTCGAAGAGCATGACCTTGGGCTTCATCGCGAGAGCCCGGGCGATGGCCACTCGCTGCTGCTGGCCGCCCGAGAGTTGCGCGGGGTAAGCGTCCCGCTTCTCCGTGAGTCCTACCCGCTCGAGGAGCGACAGGGCCAGCTCTTCGGCTTCCTTGCGGTTCATCCCCCGGACCTTGATGGGGGCGAGCGTGATGTTCTTGAGAGTGGTCAGGTGAGGGTAGAGGTTGAACTGCTGGAACACGAAGCCGATTTCGGCGCGCAGCTTCGTGATATTGGTCTTTTTGTCGCTCAGGTCCATCCCGTCGACGATGAGCTGTCCCTTCTGGATGGGCTCGAGGCTGTTGATGCAGCGGATGAGCGTCGACTTGCCCGAGCCCGACGGCCCGCAGACGACGACCACCTCTCCCTGCTTGACGTGGAAGTTGATGCCGTTGAGCACGTGGAGGTCCTTGAACCACTTGTGGACCTCGATGAATCGGATCATCCGCGAATCTCCCGGTGCGAAACGGCCCGCGACGTGTCGGGGCCGGTGTCAAAACGAACGGTATCTTTTATTATCTTGAATTCAAAAAATCAAGGACATTTTGCGGCAGAGCAAATCTGCACGAGGCAAAAGTATTCGTTTTGTAACGGATTTTACGAATGGAACCCTGTGGATAGCCGAGGAAAATCTTGACAACGGGGAGGATTTATTCTAATCAGGTCCATCGGCCCGAAGCGGCCGTTCGATCCCGGGAGCAGAGCCGGGCCCGGGGCCGACCGTCAACAGAGGCCACAGCCGGTATCCTATCGGGAATTTCAGCCAACATCTTGATAAGGAGGGTTTTTGGATGAAGAAAAGAGCATTCCTCGTCGTATCCATCGTACTGGCGCTGACCCTCGTCCTTGCGGGGACGTCGATCGCGCAGCAGAAGAAGTTCTTCGTCATTTCCACCGGCGGCACGGGCGGCACCTACTATCCCCTCGGCGGCATCCTGGCCCAGGCATTGACGGAGAAGGTGCCCGAAGTCGTCACGACATCACAGGCGGGGCAGGCCTCGGTGGCCAATTTGAACCTTATCCGTGACAAGCAGGTCGAGTCAGCCTTCGTCCAGAGCAACGTGGCCTATAATGCATACAATGGCCTCGAGCAGTTCAAGGACAAACCGGCCAAAAACGTCCGGTTCATCGCGTCCCTCTACCCCGAGACGATCCAGATCGTCGCGCGAGCCGACTCGAAGATCAAGACCGTGAAGGACATCAAGGGCAAGAGGCTCGTCCCCGGTGACCGCGGCAGCGGAACCGAGGTCGACACGCTCAACGTCCTCGCCGCCTACGGGTACACCTACAAGGACTTCGCCGGGGTCGACTGGCTCTCCTTCTCGGGCGGCGCCCAGCGCCTCCAGGACAAGCAGGCCGATGTGACCTTCACGACGGCGGGCTGGCCCACGGCGGCGATCACGGAGTTGGCCATCTCGACGAACATCGTGCTCGTTCCCATTGACGAGGCCAAGATCAAGGACATCACCAAGAAGTTCCCCTTCTACAGCCGGATCGTGATTCCCAAGGGGACCTACAAGGGGCAGGACAAGGACGTGGCGACGATTACCACGATGGCCCAGTGGGTCGTCGGGGCCGAGGTGCCCGAGGACGTAGTCTACAAGATGACCAAGGCCCTCTGGGAGACCGGCGCCGCCAAGATGGCCCAGGCGCATGCCCAGGGCAAGAACGTGCAGACCAAGACGGCCCTGGCCGGCATGGCCGTCCCGCTCCACCCGGGTGCGGAGAAGTACTATAAGGAAGTGGGCCTGATCAAGGCGGAACCCGCCAAGAAGGCGGCGCCCAAGAAGAAGTAGAAGCGCCCTGTTACCTCGCAGGAGGCAAACCGGGCACTCCCTCGGGGGTGCCCGGTTTTTTTATATGAACAGGCTGAGATGGATACCGGCGATCGCTGCCCTGGTCCTCGCGGCCGCCGCATGGATTCCCCTGCATGTTCTGGAGGTCAGGGGGTCCAGTGGGTCAGGGGAGGTCGTTTTCATGAAGAGGGTGGCGCCGGGCGACACCTTCTCCCTTTCCTTTGTCCACTCGGTGGAGAAATCGAACGTCACCGATTTTTTCCGCATTGACGGTGACTACAGGATTATTTTATATCAAACAGAATTTGGCTCCCTGAACACGGGACTTCCCGCCGTCGTTTCGGAGGGGGAGGTCTTCGAGCGGACCGTCAGGGGCTTCCGGCTTTCCGGCCTCAGGCGGGTGCTGCCGGAGATCCGTATCCAGGTGAGCGCGGCCTGGGGCGGCAACCTCGCGGTGGGGGACAGGGTGATATCGCTGCCGGCCCTGGCGGGGGATGGGCCTGTAAGGATATCGGTTGAGAGGGTTTTCGCCTGGGAGTTGCTGCTGTGGACCTCTCGGGCGCGATGCGCATACCGGCAAGGATGAACTACATGGCAGAAGAAAAAAGAGAGATCCTCTCACCCCCCGAGATCAAGGAGGATGCGGATCAGATCTCAAAGTACGACCCCGAGATGCGGTTTCGCCGCCTCACGGGGATCACGGCGAAGCTCATCTTCGCCATGACCATCGTCCTGTCCATTTTCCACATCTACACGGCGGGTTTCGGCGTCCTCCAGGAGTGGAGGCACCGGGCCTTCCACCTGGCCTTCGTCCTGCCCCTGGTGTTTTTCGTCTACACCATGAAGAAGGAGGTCCACCTCAAGGGCGGAAAGCACCTTCTCTATGACGTCCTGTATGCCGTCGTGGCGGCCATGCTCAACACGGCCATTTTCCGGGAGATCCTTGCGTTGTCCTTCAGCGCATCGGCCGTGCTCGCCGCCGCCACCTTCACCCTCGTCCTGTACTTCAAGCAGAGGGAAAACCTGCCCCGGAAGCTGACCGCCTACGTCGACTTCCCGATTTACACCGCGATGGTCGGCTTCATCTTCTACATGGCCTGGCTGGGTTATGCCCACCTCAACATCCGTTCCTGGTTCGAGGACCTCAACCCGGAGCTGGTATTCTGGGGGCTCTTCCTGCTGGGGATCTTCTTCGCCGTGATCGCGCTTTTTCTCCTCAACTGGATCCGGATGTTCCTGGCCGTCGTCCGGGAGCGCGCGGCAGCCGACTACCGATTGGACAACGTGCCCTATTTCGACGTCTTCTTTGCGCTCATGGCCTGCCTGATCTCCGTCTTCGTCTTCCTGGAATTTCACAACATCGGCCTGAGAGCCGGCAGCCCCGACCAGGCGGAACTCGTCGTCGGAAGCTTTTCCTTCCTCCTCATCCTGGAGGGTGCGCGGCGCAGCATCGGCGCGCCGCTTCCGATCATCGCCATGCTGGTGCTGATCAACTGCTATCTCGGGCCCTACTTCCTCGATATCCCGGGCCTCGACATCTTTGCCCACCGGGGCTACTCGATCTCGCGGATCGTCGACTACATGTTCCTCGGAACCGAGGGCATATACGGCATCCCGCTGGGCGTCGTGGCCACCTTCGTCTTCCACTTCGTCCTCTTCGGGCTCTTCATCGCCCGGACGGGACTCGCCCAGCTCTTCATGGATCTGGCGATGGCGCTGGCGGGATGGTCGGCCGGCGGGCCGGCGAAAGTTGCCGTCATCTCCAGCGGCTTCATGGGCTCCATCAGCGGCTCCTCCGTGGCCAATACGGTGACGACGGGCTCCTTCACGATTCCCCTGATGAAAAAGGTGGGCTATCGCCCCGTGTTCGCGGGAGCCGTTGAAGCCTCCGCCTCCACGGGTGGCCAGATCATGCCCCCCATCATGGGGGCGGCAGCTTTCATCATGGCCGAGTTCCTGGGGGTTGCCTACATCAAGATCGCAACCTGCGCGATCATTCCGGCCCTGTTCTACTTTTTCGCCGTGGCAACGATGGTTCACCTGGAGGCGAAGAAGAGCGGGCTCGTGGGTATCTCCAGGGACAACCTCCCCCGTGTGATGGACGTGCTGAGGGAGCGGGGGCTCCTGATCTTTCCGCTCTTCATCATCATCTACCTGCTCATCTCGGGAAAGAGTCCCTTCCTGGCCGCCTTCTGGGGCATTATCTATGCGACGGCCACGGGCCAGATCCACCAGAGGACCAAGCCGCTGCTGATACCGATGCTGCTCAGCGTGCTCCCCTGCCTGTTCGGCATCAACCCCTTCGATGCCATGGAAATCCTTGCGGGCTGGGTGGTCTTTCCGGCCATCGCGCTCTACTATTTCTGGAGAAGCGCCGAGCGCATCTCGACGGGAATTTCCCTGGGGATTGCCATTGTCCTCACGGGGCTTCTCTATCTCGGGGTGGAAACGTCCCTGGCTGCCTTCTGGGCGTGCATGCTCATCGTCATCGCCGGACTCTTCTACAAGGAAAGCAAGATGCGCGTCCCCGAGATCCTCTCGAGCCTCGAGGACGGGACGAAGAACGCCATTGCCATCGGGGCTGCCTGCGCCTGCGTGGGATTCATCGTCGGAGCGACGACGCTGACCGGCATCGGGCTCAAGTTCGCCACGGCCGTCATTACGCTGGCTGCCAACCTTGCCACCTTCGTCCACCCCCTGCTGATGGGCATGGGCACCGTCAGCGACATCACCCTGTTCTTCACACTCCTGAACACGGCCTTGGCCTGCTTTGTCCTGGGCATGGGAATCCCCACGACGGCCCAGTACATCATCGCCGCCATGATCGCCGCGCCGGCCCTGTTGCAGTGGGGAATCCATCCCCTCGTCTCGCACATGTTCGTCTTCTACTTCGCGATCCTTGCCGATGTGACGCCCCCCGTGGCGCTTGCGGCCTACGCCGCGTCGGGGATCTCCGGCGCGGATCCCTTCCGTACCGGCCTGCGGGCCTTTACGCTCGCATCGGGCGGGTTCATCATCCCCTTTGTTTTCGTGACAGCGCCGATCGTTCTCTGGATGCCGACGATCCTGGACGGGACGACGCCCTTCGACTACGTATGGTTCGGGCAGGTCCTTCTCACGTTATTCATGGGTGTTGTCGCCCTGGGCGCGACGGTCATCGGGTATCTGACAGACCGCTCAACGGTTCCGGAACGAATCGCCACCGGAGTCGCGGCCGCATCCCTGATCACCCCCGGGACCCTGACGGATATCGTGGGGATCGGGCTCCTCGCGGCCGTCTTCAGCGTGCAGATGCTTAGAAAGAGGAAAAGACGAAAATCCGTGTTCCCGGAAGCGGGGCCGCAGGCCCACGACGGCGGGCAACCGGAACCGCATGACAAGTCGAAATCGAACGGAGGTCAGGAATGAGCCAAAAAAAAATCAGGGTCATTCAATACGGGCTGGGGCCCATCGGCATCGAGACGGCAAAGCTCGTCCTCAAGAAGGCGAACCTGAAGCTGGTCGGGGCCGTCGACATCTCGAAGGACATCGCCGGCAAGGACCTGGGAGAGGTCCTCGGGACGGGGAAGAAGCTGGGCGTGAAGGTGAGCGACAACGCCAAGGCGCTCTTCCGGAACACGAAGGCGGATGTCGTGCTGCACACGGCGGGCTCGCGCATCCCGAAGATCTACGACCAATTGATCGAGATCATCGGCGGCGGGCTCAACATCGTCTCCTCCTCCGAGGAGCTGCTGTTCCCCATGAAAGGAAGCGCCAGGCTGGCCAAGCAGATCGACAGGATGGCCAAGGCGAAGAATGTCACCGTCCTCGGGACGGGCGTCAACCCGGGCTTCGTCATGGACGCCCTGCCGCTCTTTCTGACGGCGGTCTGCCAGGACGTCAGGCGGGTGCACGTGGAGCGGGTCGTCGACGCCGGCACCCGGCGCTACCCCCTCCAGAAGAAGGTGGGCGCCGCCATGACCCCGAAGGAGTTCTATGAAAAGATCAGCCGCAAGGAGCTGGGGCACGTGGGGCTTACGGAGTCGCTCTACATCGTGTCGAAGAAGCTCGGGCTGGACATCGACGAAGTGCTCGAGACGATCGATCCCGTGATCGCGAAGAAGGCGGTCAAGACGAAATTCTTCGCGCTCAAGCCGGGGGACGTGGCCGGCATCAAGCACATCGCGAAGGGGATCAAGAACGGCGAACCGGTCCTCACGCTCGATCTCCGGATGTACATCGGTGCCGAGGACCCCCACGACGCGATCCGCATCGTGGGAACGCCGGAGATCAATCTCCGGATCGAGGGCGGTGTGGCCGGCGACCAGGCCACGGCGGCGGTTCTGGTGAACTCCGTCGAGAACGTCGTCAACGCCCGGTCGGGCCTGACGGCGATCACGGACATCCCGGCGGCGCACTTCACGCGCTGAAGAAAGGGGCCAGGGACCAGCAAGGGTATAGGGTCTCTGGTCTCGGGCACCGGGTACGAAGACATCATCACTGAAAAGAAAAAGGATCGGGGAGATTGACTTCCCGATCCTTTTTTTCATCTGTACGGGCCCCTGAACCCTCTATTTAAAGAGCTTGTCGAAAAACGCCTCTTTCTCCTTGGGGAAGGAGATCGTCCCCTCGTGGTCCACGACGAGGCGCCCCTCGAGGTGGTCGATCTCGTGCTGGACGATGCGAGCGAGGAACCCCGTGTAGCGCTTGTTGACCTTGTTGCCGTGGAGATCGACGGCCTTCACCTTGATCTCCGTTGCGCGGGTGACCTCCACGCTGATGTCCGGGCAGGAGAGGCACCCCTCGTTCATCACCTCCGTCTCGCCGCGCATCTGGGTGATGCGTGCGTTGATCAGGACCTCCCAGTCGCCCTTGCCGCTGACCCCCTTCTTGTCGAAGTCCTTCACCTTGAAGGCGATGATCCGCTTGCTGATCCCGATCTGCGGGGCCGCCAGCCCCAGGGCGTCGTTGCGCTTCAGGAAGGCCTCGACGAGGGTCTGGATGTCCTTTTTCGCCGCGGCGTCGAAGGGGACGGGCAGGTCGGCGGCCTTCTTCCGCAGAAGTTTCGCCTCCTCTTCGATCATTTTTCCGTCGCGCCAGAGCTGCCAGGTGGTGTGCTTTGTCATTTTGCTGGCCTCTTCCAGTTCCATATGTCTTATTATGAAGAGGAGATGCGCTTGAGCGGGATTCTTCCTGCGAATAGGCGGTTTATGACCGCTTTAACGCTTGCTCCACTGCAGGCGCAAAAACTCGCCCTTCGGGCTCAGACAGTCTGCGCTGCGGACGTTTCGCTTCGCGAAGAGCGGTTGACAAAAACACGCCTAACTTCGCCATCCAGAATCCCGCTCATTCGCGTTATCTTGCAGCGGATCGCCTGAGGTGCAATTTCTGACGCTGCTATAGCACCATCAGGCATCGATTTCAAGGCTGCATCGGTTCTTGATAAATTGTTTGATGTCTGCTAACGTCGCCTGACCGCAAGGAAAATGCCTCCAGGCACACCCGGAGAGGTTCCCGTGATCGACACCATCATCGGGCGCGTGGCGCGAAAACAGTTCGCCCGGGCCATGAATTTCCAGGGGGGCGCCCGGCCCGCGCTCCCGCCCGCCCGCACGGCAGGCCCCTGCCTCCTCTACATTCACGTCCCGTTCTGCGAGAAGCTCTGCCCCTACTGCTCCTTCCACCGCGTGACCTTTGACGAGGCCCTGTGCCGGGAATACTTCGGGGCCCTCCGGAAGGAACTTTCCCTCTACAAGGATCGCGGGTTTACCTTCGAGGGGATCTATGCCGGAGGGGGAACGCCGACGGTCATGATCGACGAGCTGGCGGCCACGCTCGGGCACGCGAGGAGCCTCTTCCCCATCCGCGAGATCTCCGTCGAGACGAACCCCAACCACCTGACCGACGGGCACCTCGACGTCTTGAAAAAGGCAGGGGTGAACCGCCTCTCCGTGGGGATCCAGAGCTTCGACGATGCGCTGCTCAAGGCCATGGACCGCTACGAGAAATACGGCAGCGGCGCCTCCATCGCCGCGAGGCTCAGGGAGATCGGGGGCCTGTTCGACACGCTCAATGCCGACATGATCTTCAACTTCGCCCGGCAGAGCGCGGACAGCCTGAAGGCCGACATCGACCGGCTCCTGGACACCGGGGTCGACCAGGTGACCTACTACCCCCTCATGGTCTCGACGAAGACGCGGGAGCGGGTGCACAGGACCCTGGGGCCCGTTCCGGAGGACCGCGAGAGGGAATTCTACGGGATCATCACGGAGCGGCTCGTCCCGCCCTACCGCTTCTCCTCGGCGTGGTGCTTCTCCCGCAAGGAGGCGATGATCGATGAGTACGTCGTCAACTACGACGACTACGCCGGCCTGGGGAGCGGCTCCATCGGCTACCTCTACGGGACCTGCTACGCCAACACCTTCGACATCCGCGGCTACATCGACCGGGTGGACCGCGGGGAGATCCCGCTTGCGGCCGCGCGGGAGTTCAGCCTGGCGGACCAGGTCCGCTACGACTTCCTCATGAAGCTCTTCGGCCTGCTGCTCGACATCCCGTCGCTGCGGAAAAAGTACGGGAAGGCCTTCGACTGGCACCTGGGCCGGATCCTGCTGCCCTTCCGACTTGTGGACGCCGTCCGTTACGATTACCGCAAGGACTGGCTCTACCTGACGCCGAGAGGGAGGTACTACTGGGTCGTGATGATGCGGGAGTTCTTCATTGCCGTGAATAATTTCCGGGACTATTGCCGGGAATAGCAGCCGACGGCTGCGGGATAATGGAGTATTGGAATATTGGAATGTAGGGTGTAATGTATTAGCACTCTTTCAAAACCCATGATTCCATCATTCCACTGCTCCAGCCCTTGGATGAGGCGTTCATGGACGACAATCAGAAAGCCCAGTTGAGGAACCTGCCCAAGATCGACGAGATCCTCGCCGTTCTCGAGAAGCGGGGGACCCTTTCCCGGGCCCCGCGGGAAAAGGTCCTCGAGACGATCCGGGACGTGGTCGGCGGGATCCGCTCCGCGATCCTGGCGGGCGGCTGGGACGGGGGCGCAGCCCTCTCGAACGAATCTGCCGCCGACGCCGTGGCGGCCCGGATCGAGCAGCTCCGCGAGTACAGCCTCCGGCGCGTGATCAACGCCACGGGGATCATCCTACACACCAACCTCGGCCGGGCGCCCCTGTGCAAGGAGGCCCTGGAACGGATCGTCGAGGTGAGCCGCGGCTACTCCAACCTGGAGTTCGACCTCGCTGCGGGGAAGCGGGGGCTTCGCTACGACCACGTCCGGGAGATCCTCTGCGAGCTCACGGGGGCCGAGGACGCGATGGTCGTCAACAACAACGCCGCCGCGGTCCTGCTGGTGCTCGGCACGCTGGCCCGGGGCCGGGAGGCGATCGTGTCGCGGGGCGAGCTGATCGAGATCGGCGGCGAGTTCCGCATCCCTGAGGTGATGGAGCGCAGCGGCGCGATCCTGCGTGAGGTGGGGGCCACCAACCGCACCCACCTGTCCGACTACGAGAGGGCCATCGGCGAGAACACGGCCCTCATCATGAAGGTCCACACCAGCAACTTCCGGATCGTGGGGTTCACCGAGGAGGTGCCCGTGCCGGAGCTGGTCGCGCTGGGAAGCCGCCGCGGGATCCCCGTGATGAACGACCTGGGGAGCGGCTGCTTCCTGCGGCTCGAGAAATACGGCCTGCAGCGCGAGCCCACCGTGGCGGAGGCGGTGAAGGAGGGCGCCGACGTGATCACCTTCAGCGGCGACAAGCTGCTCGGCGGCCCCCAGGCGGGGATCATCGTCGGCAAGAGGGACCTGCTGGAGGCGATCAAGCGCAACCCCCTGAACCGGGCCCTGCGCATCGACAAGCTGACCCTTGCGGCCCTAGAGGCCACGGCGAAGCTCTACCTCAACGAGCGGGACGCCGTCGCCGGCCTGCGCTCGCTCACGGCGCTCACGGAGCCCGTCGAGGCCGCCGCGAGGCGCGCCAGGCGGCTCGTGCGGATGCTCAAGCGGGAAAATTTCCCCGGCGTGACGCTCTCCCTGCGGAAGGGGTCTTCCATGTCGGGAGGCGGCTCGCTGCCGACGCAGCAGATTCCCACGGTCCTCGTGGCCCTGCGCTCGGAGGGGCTTTCGGCCGCGCGCATCGACGAGAAGCTCCGGGCCCTGCCCGTGCCCATCGTGGCCCGCATCGTCGAGGACGAGATCCTCTTCGACCCCCGGACCCTGTCCGCGGACGAGCTGCCCGAAATCCGCAGCGCCCTGAGAGCCGTCCTGGCCTCGAGTGGGAAGGGATGACGACACAGGAGGAGACACTGGCGGAGTTCACCGTGGGCCCGGAGGAGCAGGGCCTACGGCTGGACGTCTACCTCTCGCGGAAGGACGCGACCGTCTCGCGCTCGCAGGCGCGGCGCCTCATCGACGACGGGGAGGCGCTCGTCGACGGCAGGCCCGCGAGGGCCTCCCACCGTCTCAGGCACGGCGAGAGGGTGTCCCTGCGCCGGCCCCCGCCCCTGCCTTCCGGGATCGTCCCCGAGGAGATCCCCCTCGCGATCCTCTACGAGGACGATGCGATCCTGGTCGTCGACAAGCCCGCCGGCATGGTCGTCCACCCCGCGGCGGGGAATCCCCGGGGCACGCTGGTCAATGCGCTGCAGTTCCACTGCGGGAATCTCTCGACCATCGGCGGGGTCATGCGGCCGGGGATCGTGCACCGGCTGGACAAGGGGACCTCGGGTCTCATGGTCATCGCGAAGTCCGACGAGGCGCACCGCCATCTCTCGGAGCAGTTCAAGAAGCGTCTCGTGTCCAAGCATTACACCGCGCTCGTGCAAGGCGATTTCCGGGATGACGAGGGCGTCGTCGACGCACCCGTGGGGCGCCACCCCGTGGAGCGCAAGAAGATGTCCACGTCAAGCCGCCGGGGAAAGGCGGCGCTCACTCGCTGGAGGGTCCTGGAGCGCTACGGCGCCTTCACCCTGCTGGAGGCGAAGATCGAGACGGGCAGGACGCACCAGATCCGCGTCCACCTGGGGGCCCTGGGGCGCCCGGTCGCAGGCGACAGCGTCTACGGCGGGTCGACGCGAACCCTCGAGCCCCCCGAACTGCGGGTTGCGCTGAAAAATCTCACCCGACAGGCCCTGCACGCAAGTCGGCTGTCCTTCCGCCACCCCCTCACGGGGAGGGAGATGACCTTCGAATCGCCCCTGCCCAAGGACATGGCGGAGGTGATCCGCTTCCTGCGGGAGAGGGCTGCGGATAAGTGATCCGGGAAATGAACCGTCAGCGTATCCCGTTTCTTTACCCTGAACCCTGAACCCTGAACCCGGTACCCTGGACCCTGACTTTGCCATGCTCAAGCTTGCCCGACGCGGCCCCGTACAATACCTCGAATCGGAAGAATTTTTAAAAGACCCGTCGATTTTGCACGGGTTTTGCACACGAATCGGGGGTGTGAGCGGGGGCCCCTTCGCCTCCCTCAACGTCAGCCCCCGGGAGGGAGACCCCCCGGAGCAAGTCCGCGAGAACTGGCAGCGGCTTGCCTCTGCCTTCGGAATTCACTGCGAGCAGTTCTTTGTCGTCAACCAGGTTCACGGCGAGCGGTTTCTGGCCGTCGAGGATGCGTTCTCCTGCCGCGCCCTGGAAGACAGGCAGGTGGACGCGATCGTGACGGACCGGCCCGGCGTGGCCATCGGGATCAAGACGGCCGACTGCGCGCCGGTTCTCCTGTTCGACAGGCGAAACAGGGCAATCGCCGCCGTCCACGCCGGGTGGCGGGGGACGGCCCTGGGCATCGCGGGGAAGGCTGTCCGGGTGATGGCGGAGAAATTCCGCACCCGGCCGGAAGATCTCTCGGCCGTCATCGGCCCCTCCATCGGACCCTGCTGCTACGAGGTCGACGAGCCCGTCTTCGAGGCCGTGTCGGGGCTCGGCGACACGAGCCGGGTCCTGCGGCCGGGCAAGAGGGAGGGACGCTGGATGTTCGACCTGCCCCTTGCCAACCGGATCCAGCTCGAGGCGGCGGGGATGCAGCCGGGGCGGATCTTCACCTCCGGCCTGTGCACCTGCTGCCGGGCGGACCTTTTCTATTCGCACCGCCGCGACGGGGCGAAAACGGGGCGGCACCTGAATTTCATCCTGCTTTTGCAGGGGAAATAGCGCTTGACAAGGGGGGAAGGCTTGGTGTACATAGCGGCCATCTCAAAGAGGCTTTTGCAAGTCCTTCCCTTGAGTAACCCAGCTGTTCGACGCACTACCCGTTGAATTAATCCCGAGATACGAAGAGTAACTCACCCACATTCATGCGTGCCGGTACACTGAGGAAGGGTCATCCCTGCTCCCGCCGCCCTGCGGCGACCGGGGAGTGATTTCGGCGCGCGACAGCATCAAGGAAGACCATCATGAACATCGTTGAAATCAAGAGGAAGCCGATCAATGAACTGACGATCCTGGCCAAGGAACTCAACGTGCCCGGCGCAAGCGGCATGCGCCGACAGGACCTCATCTTTTCGATCCTGCAAACCCAGGCCGAGAAGAACGGGGCCATATACGGCGAGGGCGTCCTGGAGACGCTGCCCGACGGGTTCGGCTTCCTGCGGGCCGTGGATTACAACTACCTGCCGGGGCCCGACGACATCTACGTCTCGCCCTCGCAGATCCGCCGCTTCAGCCTGCGGACGGGCGACACCGTCTCCGGCGAGGTGCGGCCCCCCAAGGAAGGGGAGAAGTACTTCGCCCTCCTGAAAGTCGACACCGTCAACTTCGAGGGTACCGAGCAGGCCCGGGACAAGATCCTCTTCGACAACCTCACCCCGCTGTACCCCGATGAAAAGCTCAAGCTCGAAAGCGACCCGGAGAACTTCTCCACGCGGGTCATGGACATCTTCGTCCCCATCGGCAAGGGCCAGCGCGCCCTGGTCGTCTCCCCGCCGCGGGCCGGCAAGACGGTCCTTTTAAAAGATATTGCTCACAGCATCGCCGCCAACCACCCGGAAGTGACGCTCATGGTGCTGCTCATCGACGAGCGCCCCGAGGAAGTGACGGACATGGAGCGCAGCGTCAAGGGCGAGGTCATCTCCTCGACCTTCGACGAGCCGGCGACCCGCCACGTGCAGGTGGCTGAGATGGTCATCGAGAAGGCCAAGCGCCTCGTGGAGCACCGCAAGGACGTGGTCATCCTGCTTGACAGCATCACGCGCCTCGCGCGGGCTTACAACACCGTCGTCCCGCCGAGCGGCAAGGTCCTGTCGGGCGGCGTCGACTCCAACGCCCTGCACAAGCCCAAGCGATTCTTCGGCGCCGCGCGCAACATCGAGCACGGCGGCAGCCTCACCATCATCGCCACGGCCCTCATCGACACGGGCAGCCGGATGGACGAGGTCATCTTCGAGGAGTTCAAAGGCACGGGCAACATGGAAATCATCCTGGACCGCCGGATCGCCGACCGGAGGGTCTTCCCGGCCTTCGACCTGATCCGCTCGGGCACCCGCAAGGAAGAGCTCCTGACCCCGAAGGAGATCCTGAACCGCGTCTGGATCCTGCGCCGCCTGCTGCAGGAGATGAACCCCGTGGACGCCATCGAGTTCATCATCGACAAGATGCGCAAGACGCAGACCAACGAGGAATTCTTCGCCTCGATGAACCAGTAAGCCGCGGAGCGGCAGGGGACAGGGTTCAGGGACCAGGGTACAGGGGCTGAGGGAAGGGGAATCTTTCCAAATCCCGATGCCGGAATCCTGAGTCCGGAGGCCCCTTATTTTTTGCTTGAAATTGTTGAAAAAATGACTATACTCTCCAGCTTCACACGCCGGTCCGGTCGGAAATCGGGCCCACGGCAAGGAGGATAGGAAGGCATTATGAAGGAAGGTATCCACCCCGACTACAAAGAGACGGCCATCTCCTGCGTATGCGGCAATGTCATCAAGACCCGCTCGACCCGGAAGGACATCAAGATCGAAATCTGCTCCAAGTGTCACCCCTTCATGACGGGCAAGCAGAAGATCATCGACACGGCCGGCCGCGTCGACCGGTTCAAGAAAAAGTACGCCGCCCAGGAGGCTGCCAAGGAAGAAAAGGCAAAGTAGGGACCGCAACACGCCCCGTTGCCCATGCGCAGCGGGGCGGAGCTGTCTTCCGGGCCCGAGTCCGCGCCATGACCGCAACGCCCCATCCGGTGTTTTCCCCTCTCCCGAGGTGCCACTTCCTCTAGGGCACTGACAGCGCACATCCGCGTCATGGCCGCCTGCGGGGCGGCGCCCCCTTCATCACCCACAACCGTGGAAGGTCACGAACCGACATGTTTCAGCGCATCAAGGACATCGAAAAGCGATACGAGGAACTGGAGCGGCTGCTGAGCGATCCCGCCGTGATCGCCAACCGCGCCGAGTACCAGAAGCTCGCCAAGGAACACGCCGACTTGACGCCGCTCGTCGAAACATTCCGGGACTACGAGAACACGGGACGGCAGCTCGACGAAGCCCAGCAGATGCTGCGGGAGGGGGACGAGGGGCTCCGGGAACTGGCCAAGGAGGAGATCCCCCCGCTCAAGGAGAAGATCGAGCAGCTCGAACAGCGCCTCACGGTCCTGCTGCTTCCCAAAGATCCGAACGACGAGAAAAACGTCATCCTCGAGATCCGGGCCGGCACGGGCGGAGACGAGGCGGGGCTCTTTGCCGCGGACCTCTTCCGCATGTACGCCCGCTTCGCCGAGATGTCGGGCTGGCGGGTGGAGGTTCTCAGCTCCAGTGCGGCGTCTGGCATGGGCGGTTTCAAGGAAGTGATCGCCATGATCGAGGGCCGGGGCGCCTACAGCCGCCTCAAGTACGAGAGCGGCGTCCACCGGGTCCAGCGCGTTCCCGTCACCGAGGCCCAGGGCCGGATCCACACCTCGGCCGTCACGGTGGCCGTACTGCCCGAGGCCGAGGAAGTGGAGGTCCAGATCGACCCCAACGAGATCCGGGTGGACGTCTTCCGCTCCGGCGGCCACGGGGGCCAGAGCGTCAACACGACGGATTCGGCCGTCCGGGTGACCCACATCCCCACGGGCCTTGTCGTGAGCTGCCAGGACGAAAAATCCCAGCTCAAGAACAAGAACAAGGCCATGAAGGTCCTGCGGGCGAGGCTCCTGGACAAGATGCAGGCCGAGAGCGCGGCCCAGATGTCCGAGGCCCGCCGCAAGCAGGTGGGCTCCGGCGACCGCAGCGAGCGGATCCGGACCTACAACTTCCCCCAGGGCCGCCTGACGGACCACCGCATCGGGCTCACCCTCTACAACCTACAGGCCATCCTCGACGGGGACATCCAGCCGGTGATCGACGCCCTGGCGACGCACTACCAGACGGAGGAGCTGAAGAAAACGGCGGCATGAAAAAAAGAGTCATTGCGAGCCGAGCCTCGCGAGGCGCGGCAATCCCCCGCTGATGAGAATCCCCACAGACCTTTTTTTTGAAGCGAGAGAACCTGCGTTCTCCTGTAGGAGAATAGCCGGGGAGGATGAGAAAGCCGGATGACTCCATCCCATAATGCCGAATGAATGCTGCGGCCAACAGAAAGGATCAGGTCATGTCAGGGGAAGGCAAGCGCACCATCTCCCGGATTCTCTCCCGCCTGACCGAGGTCTTCGAGAGGGCGGGCATCGAGACCCCCCGCCTCGACGCTGAGGTCCTGCTGGGATACTGCCTGGGGAAGGATCGCGCCGAGCTGTACCGGGACCTGCCGCTCGAGCTGGAGAATGACCAGATCCTCCGGATCCTGGAGCTGGCGGGCCGGCGTAAGCGGCGCGAGCCCATGGCCTACATCCGGGGCTTTCGCGAGTTCTGGTCCCTCGAGTTCACCGTGACCCCCGCCGTCCTTGTGCCCAGGCCCGAAACGGAGTGCCTCGTCGAGGAAGTCCTGGCGTTCCGGGACGCCTGCCGGGGGGTGAAGGCGCGCATCCTGGACATCGGCGCCGGTTCGGGGGCCGTGGGAATCGCCGTGGCCTCGGAATGGCGCGACTGCGAGATGACGGCCACGGAACTCTCGGCGGCGGCCCTCGAAGTGGCCCGCGAAAACGCGAGACGGCTCCTCGGGACGAACCGGCAGATCGCCTTCGTGCAGGGCGACCTCTACGAAGGCACTCAAGGGATCTTCGACATCGTCTGCTCGAACCCTCCTTACATCAGCGAGGCCGAATACGAGACGCTGGCGAGCGAGGTGACGCTCTACGAGCCGAGGGAAGCCCTCGTGGCGGGACCTCTGGGCACCGAGGTCCACCGGCGCATCGCCGAGGGGGCGCGGGAGAAGCTCAAGCCCGGCGGGTGGCTCCTCATGGAGATGGGCGCGGAGCAGCGGGCGGCTCTCACGGAGATCCTGGAGCAAACGAAAATCTTCGACGATATCCGTTTCCGGGCCGACCTGGCCGGCCTCGACCGCGTCGTGATTGCGAGACGGAAAGATTTGTTATAACAATAGTGAAAACGTGTCATCGCGAGCCGAGCCTTGCGAGGCGTGACGATCCACGCTTGAGATCTTAGAGAACACGTCATGCCGGATACCCGATTGGATCGAGTACAGACTTGATCCGGCATCCACTCCGGACTTTCAGGAGATCATCATTTGGACAAGTTCATCATCGAAGGCGGGAAAAAGCTCGAAGGGCGCGCGAGGATCAGCGGCTCGAAGAACGCCGCGCTGCCCCTGCTCGTCTCCTCGCTGCTCGCCGACGGCTGGAGCATCTACCGCAACATCCCCGACCTGGCCGACATCCGGACGATCAAGAAGCTCCTGGCCAACCACGGGGCGCAGATGGAGGGCGAGGGCGAGACGCTCCGCATCAACGGCGGCAACATCGCCAACTGCGAGGCGCCCTACGACCTGGTGCGGACCATGCGCGCCTCCGTCCTCGTCCTGGGGCCGCTGGTGGCCCGGATGGGGCAGGCACGGGTGTCCCTGCCCGGCGGGTGCGCCATCGGGGCGCGGCCCATCAACCTGCACCTCAAGGCCCTCGAGGCCATGGGGGCCGAGATCGACCTTCGGGAAGGATACGTGGAGGCCAAGGCCAAGCGGCTGAAGGGGGCCCGGATCTACTTCGACATCTCCACCGTGGGCGGCACGGAGAACATCCTCATGGCGGCGGCCCTCGCGAAGGGCACGACGCGGTTGGAGAACGCCGCCAAGGAACCCGAGGTGGTCAACCTCGCCGAAACCCTCACGGCCATGGGCGCCCGGATCAGGGGCGCCGGCACCGACGTCATCACCGTCGAGGGCGTCGAGAGCCTCAGGCCCTGCGAGGTCGACGTCATCCCCGACCGGATCGAGGCGGGGACCTTCATGATCGCCGCGGCGATCACCGGGGGCGATGTCGTCCTGGAGAACTGCAACGCCGACCACCTCGATGCCCTCATCCTGAAGCTCGACGAGGCGGGGGTGTCCATCGAGGCCGTCGAGGGTGGGCTCCGCGTGCGGGGCGCCCCGGAGATCCGCAGCGTCGACCTCAAGACCCTGCCGTACCCCGGGTTCCCCACGGACCTGCAGGCCCAGATGATGGCCCTCATGGCCGTCGCCAAAGGGTCGAGCGTGATCACGGAGACGATCTTCGAGAACCGCTTCATGCACGTGGCGGAGCTTCGGCGCCTCGGCGCCAACATCGCTGTCGATGGCCACAACGCCGTAATCAAGGGGGTGAAGAGGCTCAAGGGCGCCCCCGTGATGGCCACGGACCTGCGGGCCTCCGCCTCGCTCGTCGTGGCGGGGCTCGTGGCGGAGGGGAAGACGACCCTGGCCCGCGTCTACCACATCGACCGGGGCTACCAGGCCATCGAGAAAAAACTCACGGCACTGGGGGCAAGCATCCGGAGGGTCAAAGGGTAATCAGCACCTCTTCTCATCCCCTTCTGGAAAAGGGGGAAGGAGGGGGATTTGGAACATCTCGAATGGAGATGCCCGCAGCGCAAAGGGCCTCAAGATGAAAATTGTAAAAACATCGGACAAGGGTTTCGAGCGGGAGTTCAAGCGGATCGTCAACCGGGGGAAGTCCTTCGACCCGGCCTTCGAGCGGAAGGTTGCGGCCATCCTGCAGGATGTGGAGAAGCGGGGCGACAAAGCCCTGTTCGCCTACACGAAACGCTTCGACGGCGTGGCACTCACGGCGCGGACTGTAGAGGTCTCCCCGCTCCAGATCCGCGAGGCCCTCTGCAACGTGACGAAGAACGATCGGTCGGTCCTGAAGCTTGCGGCACGGCGCATCGAGCGTTACCACAAGAGACAACGCGTCCCCTCCTGGTCCTACCGGGAAGACGGCGCCGAGCTGGGCCAGAAGATCGTCCCCCTAGCCCGCGTGGGCATCTACGCTCCGGGCGGGCTTGCGGCCTACCCTTCGACGGTGCTCATGGCGGCCATTCCCGCCCGCATTGCCGGGGTGAAGGAGATCGTCATGACCACCCCCGTCGGCAGGGGCGGGCTCAACCCGATCATCGTGGCCGCGGCGCAGATCGCAGGCGTCGACCGGATCTTCAAGGTGGGCGGTGCCCAGGCGATCGCAGCTCTTGCGTACGGCACGGCGTCCATCCCCGTCGTCGACAAGATCGTGGGGCCGGGAAACGCCTGGGTGGCCACGGCCAAAAAGCTGGTCTTCGGGCGAACGGGCATCGACATGATCGCGGGCCCCAGCGAGATCCTCGTCATCGCCGACGGGACGGCCGAACCGGCCGTGGCGGCGGCGGACCTGCTTTCCCAGGCAGAACACGACGAACTGGCCAGTTCCGTCCTGCTGACGCCCGATGAGGGCCTTGCGAAGCGGGTGTCGCAGGAGGTGACGGCACAGCTCAAACAGCTCTCGCGCGAGTCGATCGCCGTGAAGGCGATCCGGGACTACGGGCTCATCGCGGTGACGAAGGACCTGGCCGAGGCCGCGGAGGTGGCCAATCGCTTCGCCCCCGAGCACCTGGAGCTTCTCGTGAAGGACCCCAAAAGGCTGCTGGCGGAGATCCGCAACGCCGGCGCCGTCTTCCTCGGGCACTGCACGCCGGAGGCCCTGGGGGATTACCTGGCCGGCCCCAACCATATCCTCCCCACGGGCGGTACGGCGCGGTTCTCCTCGCCGCTGGGGGTCTACGATTTCGTGAAGCGGATCAGCGTGCTGAACTTCGACGAAAAGGCGCTGGCGAAATACGGCAACCCCGCGGCCGCCTTTGCCGCGATGGAGGGGCTCGACGCCCACGGGAAGTCCATCCTGGCGCGGCTAAGGCCAAAAAAATCTTGACAAATAAGCCAATCCGGCTAAGGTATTGCTCTCTTTCAAAACCAGTCGTTTCACCACAAGAGCGGGCGTAATTCAGAGGCAGAATGTCAGCTTCCCAAGCTGAACGTCGTGGGTTCGATTCCCATCGCCCGCTCCATTTTTTTCTAATGATTTCAAGCATTCTCCCCTGGAATATCCGTCAGATGCCCGTCAGATACCCCAAGGAAAGCTGAATGGCCCCAATCTTTTCTGAGGGTGATTTAGATATTGAAGTGATGTTTGTGAGTGGCAGGATTTGAACCTGCCGTTCCGGCCGCTAACTATCTAATATTATTAATCATTAATTTTCTTGCTGACCGTTTACTGACCACGAATGATTTTCTAAATTCATTTTCGTCTCGGAATTCCTTCCTCAGAGCGTTCATTGGAACCTTCATAGAAGATTGCAACGCATAATTCAGAAGACAGCTCAGTCTGGCTTATTTTTGAATGGCAACCCGAAAGATTTAGTAATATCGTCCGATAATAATACATGGACTAATAGACTCCACTTTGATGATTCAGACCGGAGAGTGACTGAGCAATTCGTCATCACAATCAATACGAATTATGTTATTAACAATGAACAATAATATGGACATTGAAAAACAAAAACATAAAAAGATATTATTATTTATTAGTCATTTCGTATCATTAATATTAATAGTAACAGTAAAATATTTCTTGTTTTGGTTTGGGGGGTGGGAACAAATTATCGCCATACCGTTATTCAGCATAAGCGCAGTATATTTACTGAACAATCGAATAGAACTCCTAAGGATAAAATACTTAACAAACGCGTCTTACAAAATGGCTTTTATTAGCGACATATTGTTCTTTAGCACAGTATTATTTTTCCCAGCGTTTGGTGATCATGTATTTGGTATATGGCCTGGTTGGTCTATATATGATTATATTACTACAGATATTATGCTATTAATATTGTACTTTGCCTTTCTTGTCTTATTGATTATTAGCATAGCATTGTCAAAGATGGCGAGATCAAGGGCATTATAACTCTAACAATGGAATAAGCAGAATGAAGCCTACTAGCTTTGCCGTTGCTCCCTTTCAAGTGGTAATTCGCATCGATGAAGATTTTGAAAGTCATTTGTTTGTGAAGTCGATAGTCAGACGCCCGTGATCTCTTCTACCCGAATGTTCCGTATCTAATATCCCTCCCGTTCGAAAGCCCCTCCCCCAGTGGGGGAAGGGCTCCCAGGGATATACTCCCTTTCTGCTGCTGCCTTATTTCGTCCTGCCGTCTGAGACAGAAGCGGGCGGCGGAAGCCAGCATGCTTAATCGAGGGCGTTGCCAAAGACACGAAAAAGCCCGGCAGGTAACCCGCACAGCGGGCACCCTTCGGGCGTTTGACATAAGTATCCTCACAAAGCGTTGACCTTCACCTTCTTCAGCCTAGTGGCAAGGCGAAGTTTTCCTTCGTCCAAAGGGATCTGATGCCGTCGGGCAATTTCAATAGTGAATGTCCGAAGTCGACGGCGCTGCTCGATAATCCCCTCGTAGGCCGGCAGGCCGTTTGCACGGCTGTACTCCCATGCCATGAGACGACTGTTCCGGTCGGCGGCGGCATTGGCAATGCACGCCTTGAAACCCTGATAAGTTTCAGTCGCCATGCGCACGCGGACTTTTGTGAACGATCTGAATAACGAAAAAGTCTCTGTTGTCTAAGTAGTCGAAAACGATTTCGTAATATGTCTCGGCGTCGTTTATAGGGCCGTTGAGTGATACTGAGTTTGCTTTAGCGCTAACTTGGATGACTTGTGCATCGAGAATGTCGATATCTCTCGGGCATACTACTCTGACAGGATCGGAATGTACTAAATTGTTTCTATCGATTGTATCTCGACCCGCATTCCAGAAAGCTAGCTTTGTTACAGTAATTCTTTCTTGAATTGTGTTTTTATAATGGATTTCCAGTCTGTCTAGTGACTTACTGAGACCCTCAATTAGGGTATTGTTACTCTCCTCGAAGCATGGAATCTTTTCCTTCTTCGATTTTATATAAAAATATACAGCCAGCAATATGCTTACAATGGCGAGTGCTAAGCCACCAAGGGCAATATATGGGTTAGTGGCGATAGAATCTATATTGACTGCCATGTTCATTCGAGTATCTGGATAGCTTTTGATTGCTCTTTTGTTCATATAGTCTAACAGGACTTTCTTCAAGTAGAAATTCATCGCTGACGCCGGCGAGAATGGGCCCGCTAGGCGCTCGTCGGAGCCGGCGCACTACCCTTCTTTACTCCCTCTTTACTTCCTTCAATGACCTGCTAAATATATATTGACAAATAACGGTATTGATAGTATTTGAAGCTCAAATACACTCATGGAGGGATAACGAGTCATGGACAGGCCTCGCAAGCAATATAACGTTCAGCTTGATGACAAGGATGTGGAGAGGATTGATGGGCTTGCCGAACAAAGGAAGATGACCCGAACTCAGTTGATGAGGAATCTGATCCTCATCGGCCTGGATGATGCCGAAATGCTGCAAAAGACCGGAGTGCTGACTTTTGCTGAGTTCAGCAAAGATTTTATGGTTAAGGTCAAAGAAGCTGCAATAAAGGGTCGGCTTGCTTTGGATAAGAAAGGTGAGCTCAAACTGAATAAATGAAAAAACGAAAGTCCAGACCATGCGCCAACATGATCCGGACTTTCTAATCGCGTTCCAGAAAGCAAATACCTGGTGGGGCCTTGCCCGGGAACGGATGTGACGTAAGTATAGCACTTGCGATGAGTCTGTCAATCAACCCTTTCTGGAACGTCCAGGAGGGGTTTTTTTATGTCAAAAAGGACTAAGGGGCAAAATTCGATAGGCCTAGGATCGCCTACAACGGGCGATCGTCAAGGGCGGCGGGTCATTGCTCGGGGTAAAAACGAGCGTAAAGCAGTTGCTGCAGCTTGTGCAGAAGCGGTTCCCTGCTCTACGGTTGAAAGAAATAACGTTGAAGATGAAAACCTCGCTCAGGGTGGGCGGGTAGAGCCCGCCCGAGCGAGGGCAAGGGCGAGCAAGGGGGCTGGTAGGTCCAAGCCTCGTTCGAAAAAATCTGGCTCTTCTCCTAATGGTCTTGGCCTTCTAATTGATAATTCATACAAGAAGAATAAACGCCTATTGAACGTATATTTAGGAATCGTCGATTTCGAGGTCATCGAATTCAAGTTCAAAGAAATGAGGGGCAAAGTCGATGGACAGGTTTTCAAAGTCTGGGATGAAAAAGAAGAGCGTCTAATAAAGTTCCCCAATGGTTCGCGATACAATAGGTTTTCAAGATACTATTACAAGGCTCGAAAACGAATTCTTAAGGAGGTTGGGGCATTTCGAGCGATGAAAATGCTGACTCTGACCTTTGATCCTGAAAAGGCAGAGCTGGATATCCCTTTATGGTGGAGCATCGGAAGAAAAGGTGATCCCCCATCCTACCTGAGATGCTTTCTCGTCGTATTTGGTTCCAGGTATTTGAAAAAGTTTTTGGACAGGTTGAAGCTTTGGCGCAGACGTGCCGGGCTGCGATGGAATTATCTTGCCTACGTGATGGAGATACAGCCTGGAACGGGTCACGTCCATTATCATCTGCTGTTCTACGGCAAGTGGATTGCTCCCATCGAAGTATTGGAGAGATTTTGGGACGGATCGGATCAGGATGCCGGGGTCGATGTCTCCAAGGGTGATAGTTCTAAGAAGGCGGTTTCCTATGTCACAAAGTACGTAACCAAGATGAATGATTTTACCCATGACTCCAAGTGGGCCGATCTTCATATGGTGATGTGGTATTTCAAAGTGCGGTCTTTCAATATCCGACACGTGAATCGGTACTCGGATATCGAGGCGGCCCGGGAGAAAGATTCTGCTCCGATCGACCTTAATAAATATCGCTTCGTTCCTCGAAAGGATTGGCACAGATATGAAAAGGGCAATTCCTTACCAGACCAATTAGACCATGAATTCAAGGCGGCGTCGGAGGCTCAGACGGGCGGCGTGGGTGCCTTCTATCCTAACGGGGAGCCGGTTGTGTTGAGCGACTTCAAGCGTTGGTCGGATGAAGATTTGATGAGTAAAAGATACAAGGTTAAATGGAAGAAAGTGTCTGAAAAGAAGGCGGGGCCATCGCCATATTTGGCTTACCTAAAAGCTACATTGCCGGAGCATCTACCCATTGTGTCGGGTATCTGATTGGGAGTGGCGGTTTCCTCATGGGTTTGGATTTGAATATTTTGGCAAGACGTGATAATCCCCCCATAAGAGAAGGGGGTGGATCATCGGTTGAGGTCTACGGGGATCTCGCCGATCTTATTATGCGGGGCAGTATACTTTGCCAGAAATGCACTCGTAAGCGTACGTCTCGTCTGTGTCCAAGATGCAGTTACGACGCGTGCTTTATAAAGCTGGATTTCAAAGGTGAAACTTATCGAGTTTTCCACGATAGAAGTGGGAAATCGCTTTCCTTCCGTGAAGCCTTCCAAACATTAGCAAATATCAACCTGGAAATAGAAAACAGGTCGTTTGATCCTGGTAATTGGGTTGATAGTGCCCTTTCGGAGAAAAAGTTTTCTCGGCAGTATGAGGTCTGGTTAGATCAAAAGGAAAAAGAGGCTAGTGCTGGCCGATTTTCTCACGCTACGCTGCGGTTGTATCGAATATATAATAACTATTTTGATTCGTTGCATAATTTGGATGTAAGGGAGATTCGGTTAAAGCATTTACAGGGCTTCTTGGATAATGTTCGTTCGGCTGAGGAAGGTTCTCGGGAGCTGTCGAATAAGTACAAGAAGAATATGATGGATTGCCTGAAAACCTTCTTTAAATGGCTTGTTAGGTGGGGTGAGGTTGAGAAGCTGCCTATCTTCCCGGAAGTGAGGCTTGATACGGGTGAAACGAGTAGGGCTATTTCTTATGAAGCTCAAATGCAGCACATTGAACGCATTCCCGTTGAGCATAGGGAGATTTTCTATTTCATGCGTGAATGTGGTCTGAGGGTGTCTGAGACCTGTGCCTTGCAGGTCAGGGATTTCGATTTGCCTTCTGGTAGGGCCATTATTCAGAGAACGTATTCCGAGGCTAGGCTTGTTGAAACTACAAAAGGAAAGAATAAAAGCTGGGTTCCTCTGTCTGACCCTGCGATGGAAATAGCTTCCAGGCGTGTTTTAAGCCGGTTTGGGGCTGAGTTCGTCTTTATTAACCCTAGGACAGGCGAGGGGTATAAGCCGAATTATCTGAGACGAATTTGGAAGAAATATTCAGGGTCTGATTTGACGCTTTATGAGGGGATGCGTCATTCCACTATTAGTGATTGGTCGAGGACTGCGAATGCCTTCCAGGTGAAAGATCTTGCCAGGCATTCTGATATTAGGATCAGTCAACGATATGTTCATAATGCTATGACTGACCTTCGGGATGTGGTCAATCGTAGAGTCATAAGACTGAATCCGTCAGATAGGCGTCAGATAGATACCCAGAAAACCAGTGATGGCGGGCATTGATGCGGGTTCGATTCCCATCGCCCGCTCCATTTTTTTCCTGCCGGAAGATCCTCCAACCTGCGGCCTGAGGAAAATCTCCACGGCGCCGGATCTGGGGAAAATCCCTTGAGCATCGAATTGTTATAATCTATCATACTGCATCGTTTTCACCGGTCACTTCATCCCCCGCCATCTCCGGCCACAGCTCCTCGGGAAAGTGATCCCCCTTCCACGCGGGCAACTTTTTCAGAACACGGCCACCCTGAACCCATCTGACAAACGAATCGACCGCTCTGCCAAAACCCAGGGAAAGGAGGCGCCATGAAGCGACAAGTCTTGCTTATGCTGGCGGTGGCGTTGATGTTGCCGCTTGCGGCCATGCCCGCCGGGGCGGCGGAGAAAAAGCCGAACATTCTCGTCATCTGGGGCGACGACATCGGCACTTGGAACGTCAGCCACAACAGCCGGGGGATGATGGGGTACCAGACGCCGAATATCGATCGGCTCGCCAAAGAGGGACTCTCGTTCACCGACTATTACGGGCAGCAGTCCTGCACGGCTGGCCGCGCCGCCTTCCTCGGCGGCAACGTGCCCGTGCGCACCGGCATGACGAAGGTCGGCCTGCCCGGTGCCAAGGAGGGCTGGCAGAAAACTGACGTTACCATCGCAACCGTCATGAAAAGCCTTGGCTACACAACTGGGCAGTTCGGAAAGAACCACCAGGGCGACCGTGACGAACATCTGCCGACGATGCACGGCTTCGATGAGTTCTTCGGCAATCTCTATCACCTCAACGCACAGGAAGAGCCGGAGAACCGGGATTACCCGAAAGATATGGTGATGGACAGTGGCAAAACCTTCCTGCAGCAATACGGCCCGCGCGGGATCATCAAATCCAGGGCCGACGGCAAGGGTGGACAGACCATAGAAGATACCGGCGCGCTGACCAAGAAGCGCATGGAAACCATCGATGAGGAGACACTTGCCGCAGCCAAGGACTTTATCCAGCGGCAGGTCAAGACCGGGAAACCCTTTTTTTGCTGGTGGAACGCCACCCGCATGCACTTTCGCACCCATGTTAAGGCCGAGAACCGCGGCATCTCCGGCCAAGACGAATACAGCGACGGCATGGTCGAGCACGACAGGATGGTCGGCGAACTGCTCAAGCTGCTCGATGATCTGGGGCTCGCAAAGGATACCATCGTATTCTACTCCACCGACAACGGACCTCACTACAACACGTGGCCCGATGCTGGAACCACGCCGTTCCGAAGCGAGAAGAACTCGAACTGGGAGGGCGCTTACCGCGTGCCTGCCTTCGTCCGCTGGCCCGGTAACTTCCCTGCAGGCGTGACACTCAACGGCATTGTGTCACATGAGGACTGGCTCCCCACACTTGCTGCTGCTGCCGGTGACCCCGGGATCAAGGAAAAACTTGCCAAGGGCGCGATGCTCAACGGCCGCAAGTACCGAAATTACATTGATGGCTATAATCAGCTGGCCTATTTCACCGGCAAGGTGAAGGCCTCTCCACGCAACGAGTTCTTCTACGTAAATGACGACGGACAGGTTGTGGCCGTCCGCTACAGTGACTGGAAGGTGGTTTTTCTAGAGAACCGCGGGGAAGCCTTCGGCGTTTGGCGCGAGCCGTTTACAGAGCTTCGCGTTCCGCTGCTCTTTAACCTGCGCCGCGACCCCTTCGAGAAGGCGCAGCACAACTCCAACACTTACAACGATTGGTTCCTGGACCGGGCCTTTGTGATCGTACCGATCCAGGGGATGGCAGCGAGATTCCTGCAGTCCATGAAGGACTACCCGCCGAGCCAGACACCAGGCTCGTTCAACCTGGAGAAGATCCAGAAACAGATCGAGGCGGGAGCCGGCGGACGTTGACGGCAGGCAGAACGAGCCGCCGCTCGAACGAGCGGCGGCCTTCTTTTTGCACCCGCTGCAAGATCGGTTTGCCGAACTGGATTGAAAATCCAAAAGCCCTGAACCGCACCGGCCGCTTACTTCGCGGGGCGGTCCGGGAGTTCACGGCGGAAAGAGATATGCACATGAAACCAAAAGGCAAACGAATCCTCATCGGTTTAGTTGCCGTTGCTTTTGCCGTTGTCTCAACGTCTGCCTTTGCCCAGGACCCGCTTCCCTCCTGGCGCGAGGGGCCCGCCCGGAACGCGATCATGTCCTTTGTCCAGAGGGTGACAACACCGGGCGGCGCGGAGTATGTGCCCCCCGCCGAGCGCATCGCCGTCTTCGACAACGACGGGACGCTCTGGGGCGAACAGCCGATGTACGTTCAGCTCCTCTTCGCCATCGACCGGGTGAAGGCGCTTGTGCCGAAGCACCCCGAGTGGAAGAGGCAGGAGCCTTTCGCGTCGGTGCTGAGAGGCGACTACGGCGCCGCCCTCGAGGGGGGCGAGAAGGCAATCCTTCAGCTCGTCATGGCCACCCACGCCGGCATGACGACGGAGGAATTCGAGCAGGCCGTAAGCGCCTGGATTGCCGCCGCGAGGCACCCGAAGACCGGCCGGCTCTACACGGACATGGTTTACCAGCCCATGCTGGAGCTGCTCGCCTGCCTGCGGGCAAACGGCTTCAAGACCTTCATCGTCTCCGGCGGCGGCGTCGAGTTCATGCGTCCCTGGGCGGAGAGGGTTTACGGTATCCCGCCCGAGCAGGTCATCGGCAGCAGTATCAAGACGAAGTACGAGATGCGCGGCGGCAAACCCGTGCTCGTGCGCATGCCGGAGATTGACTTCATAGACGACAAGGCCGGCAAGCCCGTCGGCATCCACAAGTTCATCGGCCGCAGGCCCATCGCGGCCTTCGGCAACTCCGACGGCGACCTGCAGATGCTGCAGTGGACGGCGGCCGGAGCCGGGCCCCGGTTCATGCTGCTCGTCCATCACACAGATGCCGGACGGGAGTGGGCCTACGACCGAAAATCGCACGTGGGCCGTCTCGACGAGGCGCTCGATGAAGCTGCGGCCCGGGGGTGGACGGTGGTAGACATGAAGAAGGACTGGAAGGTGGTATACCCCTCCGGGAAATAGCAGGCCCCGCATGGCTGTCTCCCGTACCTCCGGACTGGAAAGAAACAGGGGGATGGTGTACAGGAAGGCTGCAGTGACACGCGCCGGTGCGCTAACCTGAGGGGGCGGCTGATGAAAAGAATCTCCCTGCTTTTCGGGCTTGCCCTGCTAGTCAGCCTGATTTTGGCCAGCGGCCTTTCCGGGCAGAGCCCCATTGCCCCCGGCGTTTCCGGGGAGGCGAAGATGCCCGGCGAGTTCAAGGGCTACGCCGGCTCCGCGAGCTGCATCGACTGCCACGAGAAGTTCTACAAGCTCTGGTCGACCTCCTTTCACGGCCTGGCCATGCAGCCCTACACGGCAAGGCTGGCCGCCGAAAAGCTCACCCCCCAGGTCAAGGACATCGTCATCGGCAAAGAGCTCTACCGCATGGACGTCTCGCCCGAAGGCG